>OGPA01000204.1_pt1 | contig 68141 bp, 37 predicted proteins | sample 1552841 | NCBI WGS metagenome assembly OGPA01 (sample SAMEA2579916, study PRJEB22360) | human gut metagenome
GACAGTGGCGTGGAGTTTGTTTTAAAGACAAATAGGATAGAACAGTTCACATTCTTAACAACGAAAACCCAGGGAGACGAATCCCCCACTTTGCACCATGATAGTGCCCTTGCTAGCTCAGTCCTAACATACTGCACTCTAAAAAAGGATAATCGAAGCTCATCCCAAGTCGGATGGGCTTTGTTTCTTTTTAACTACCCATTGAAAGCACAAACCAAGATTTGCCCGTATCTTTGCAGCCGGTAAAACAAAAAAATAATCCGTATGTCAATCTCACGCTTTAATGCAGTGGAGAAAGCTTCCAACCGTAAGGCCGTAGAAGCCATCACTCCCAAACAGAAAGTATCCGAGTACTATGGCGAGAACGTATTTAACCGTAAGGCTATGCAAAAGTATCTCTCCAAGGAAACGTACAAAGCCCTGACCCACGCCATTGATAATGGAACACCTATCGACCGGGAAATAGCCAACCATGTAGCTGCCGGTATGCGTATGTGGGCACTGGAAAAAGGAGTAACCCATTACACACACTGGTTCCAACCGCTTACCGACGGAACTGCCGAAAAGCACGACGCTTTTGTAGAACACGACGGCAATGGCGGTATGATCGAAGAATTCAGCGGCAAACTGCTCGCCCAGCAGGAACCGGACGCATCCAGTTTCCCTAACGGCGGATTGCGCAACACGTTCGAAGCCCGCGGATATTCTGCCTGGGACCCCTCCTCTCCCGCATTTATTGTAGACGACACCTTGTGTATCCCGACTGTATTTATCGCTTATACCGGTGAAGCGCTCGACTACAAAACACCGCTTATCCGCTCGGTTGAAGCTCTGAACAAAGCAGCCAAAGAGGTCTGCAACTACTTTAACGAAGATGTTCATAAAGTGATCACCTACCTGGGCTGGGAACAGGAATATTTCCTGGTAGACGAAGAATTGTATTCGGCCCGTCCCGACCTGTCACTGACAGAACGCACGCTTCTCGGACACGAAAGTGCCAAGAATCAGCAGTTGGACGACCATTATTTCGGTGCTATCCCTTCACGCGTACAGGAATTCATGAAAGACCTGGAAGTGGAATGTTACAAGCTGGGTATCCCGGTGAAAACCCGTCATAACGAGGTTGCCCCGAACCAGTTCGAGTTGGCACCGATCTATGAAGAATGTAACCTGGCGAACGACCATAACCAACTGTTGATGTCGGTCATGAAACGTGTTTCGCGCCGTCATAATTTCCGCGTACTGCTTCACGAAAAGCCTTTTATGGGTGTGAACGGTTCGGGTAAGCATTGTAATTGGTCGATGGGTACCGATACGGGCATCAACCTCTTCTCGCCGGGTAAAGACCGCGAAGACAACCTGCGTTTCATCACGTTCGTCGTTAATACGCTGATGGCCGTTTATAAATATAATGCCTTATTGAAAGCAAGTATCGCTTCTGCGACCAACGCACACCGTCTGGGAGCCAACGAAGCGCCTCCCGCTATCATATCTTCTTTCCTGGGAACGCAGATCAGCGAAGTACTGGATAAATTCGAGAACAGTTCGATCGAGGATGCGATCGAGGTAGATGACAAGAAACGTCTGAGCCTGGGCTTCGGACAGATACCGGAATTACTATTGGATAATACCGACCGCAACCGTACCTCTCCGTTCGCTTTCACGGGAAACCGTTTCGAGTTCCGTGCACCGGGTTCTTCCGTAAACTGCGGCTCGGCTATGCTGGCTGTCAACTCGGCAGTCGCTCATCAGCTTCAACAGTTCAAGAAAGATGTAGAAACACTCCAGGCTGCCGGAAAGAGCAAAGAAGTGGCTATCTTCGAAACACTGAAAGCATATATCAAAGAATCCAAACCGATCCGTTTCGACGGCAACGGTTACTGCGACGAATGGAAGAAAGAAGCTGCCCGTCGCGGACTGGATTGCGAAAACAGCGTTCCACTACAATACGATGCTTACCTGAAACCGGAAGTGATCCGCATGTTCAAGGAAACAGGCGTATTGAATGAAAAGGAACTGGAAGCCCGTAACGAAGTGAAATGGGAAATTTATATTAAAAAGGTACAGATCGAAGCCCGCGTATTGGGCGACCTGTCGATGAACCATATTATTCCAGTCGTATTGCATTACCAGTCTTTACTGCTCAGCAATATCACCAAGCTGAAAGAGACATTCAGTCCGGAAGAATACGAAGACTTGTCAGCCGAACCGCGCCGCCTGGTACGTAAAATTTCCAAACACGTAAATGCCGTAACACGCATGACGGACGAAATGATCGAAGCCCGTAAGAAAGCAAACGTCATAACCGACCTTCGTAGCAAGGCGATCGCTTATCATGATACGGTTGTTCCGTTCCTGGACGATATCCGCGAGCATATCGACGAACTGGAACTGATGGTGGATAACCAGATGTGGCCGTTGCCGAAATACCGGGAACTGTTATTTATCCGGTAAGAAACAGATAAATACGATTCTAAATACAATGTCCTGTGTAAAGAACTTACACAGGACATTCTTTTTTACATTGATCGGTTGTTAAAATCATTAAGTGCCTGATAAAACGCCTCGATATTCTCAGAAGGAATATGAGGGGGGACATCACAACCTGTCGATAAAACGAAATTCTTCCACTGGCTGGTATTCTTTAAGAGAGTCATCGTCTCTGCATATACTTGTTCTGACGATGCCTGTTTGAAAAGTCCGACCGGGTCCAGGTTACCCATAACCAACCGGTCTTCCGGACAGTTAGCCAACGCATCTGCCATATCTATTTTATTACCGAAATGAAGTCCGACAGTTCCCGACTGAACCATGGCTTCCGTACAATGTCCGGAGTTTCCGCAGTTATGCAGGATCACCATAAAGTTTTCATCCTGCACCGCATCCACGATCTGACGGACATAATTCGTCGAATACAAGATACAATCTTCGTTTGAGATCAGACCTGCTGCCGGTTCAGCCATGATCACGCCATGAACGCCCGTCTGTTTGATCGCACGGGTATAGTCGATCAGAAAACGGGTACACTTTTCGAGCAAGACGGCAATATTCTCCGGTTCCACATACAGGGCAATCATCAATTCGGACAAACCGAACAAACGTCCTGCCAACGAAAACGGACCGATACAACCGGCAAAGACGGGCTTACCCTTCACCCGCTCAGCCGTCAGGCGGTTTGCTTTCAGGTATTCGGGTACACGTCCGGCATCCAGCGAGGGGATCTGCAGATTATCTATGGACTCCTTGTCTGATACCAACGGTTCCGTTACGCTGGGGACTTCATCTTCCGGGAAAACCACCTTCGCCCCGAAGGCTTCGGCCTCTACCGTCAAATCCATGATGACCGTCGGAGCTGCCGCCGGATATTGTTCGTTCAACCGGCAGATAGCCTCTGCATGTACTTCACCGCTGGAAACTGCATCTTTTACCGTTTTACCGCATAGTTCGATACCGGGATGTGTCATGATAGGAACAGCCCTTCGTTCCTGCCGGCTCATTGTTTCCTGCAACCATTTCTGTATTTCCATTATTTCTTCTTTCTTTTTCGTTTATAACAGGTTTCCAGTTCACAATACTGGCAACCGTACTTTTTCTCATCCACATCAGGTCCGATGCCGATAATACCGCTGATCGACTTGATCGGTGTCATCAGGCAGACTTCAGACAAGCTGATACCGCAAGGGGTTCCGCCCATCAGCCGGAACAAGGTCTGCTGACCGGACAAATGCCAGCCGCAATAGCCCGGACTCAGACGGTTCGTGTGTCGTTCTCCTGCCAGCTCTTTTTCGAGTAACCGTTCCATGTAGTCGCCGGCTTTTTCTGCGACACAGGTTCCGATAATGTCGGCAATAAAACTTTTCAGGATATCATCTTCTGTTTTCAAACGGTTCTGGTATTCCTGAAAAGCAGTGCCGGCAGTTGCCGCAAAGAGGGCGAAGTGCCGGGAGCCTTTCAGAAGGAAAGAGATCGTTGCTCCCACTAGAAAGCTCTCGCCACCAGTCATGAAAACAGTATTTCCTTCAATCCTGCCGTCAAACAATCCGAACGTACAACGCGGAACGATCCAGGACGAAACCTCTTCCAGCATAGAGACGGCCAATGCCTCTACGGGTTCTTCCGGCTGCGTATTGCCATATCCCATCTCAGCAAACAAATCGTTTGCCGTCAGGGATAGCAGGCTGAAATCCAACTCGTACTCCTGCATACGATCAGGCAGATAATAAGGATTTAGCAAGCGTTACTGCAGCATTGGCATTGTCGCTATAACCGTCTGCCCCGATCTGGCGGGCAAAGGATTCAGAGACCGGTGCGCCGCCAACCATGACTTTTACCTGACTACGAAGACCGTTTTCTTCCAGAGCTTTGATAACTTCCTGCATATAGTTCATCGTCGTAGTCAACAGCGCTGAAAGGCAAAGTATCTGCGCCTGGTTTTCTTTCAAAGCATTGATGAACTTTTCCGAAGAAATATCGGTACCCAGGTTGATCACCTCGAATCCGCAACCTTCGAGCATGGAAGCTACCAGGTTCTTTCCGATATCATGCAAATCACCTTTCACCGTTCCGATCACCACTTTTCCCTGACTGTGGGAAGCAGCACCTTTCATTTGCGGTTTCAGCAGGTCGAGCGCACCTTTCATGGCACGGGCTGCCATTAATAGTTCAGGGACAAAGGCTTTTCCTTCCTCAAAACGTTTACCGATGTCTTCCATGGCCCGCGACATATAATTATTAATGATCAAATGCGGGTCGATATTCTCTGCGATAGCCTCATTGGTTACCTCCTTGGCTACATTCAGTTTTCCTGTCAAAATAGCTTCATACAATTTATCTAAATCTGCCATAACTTTATTCTTCTTTTATTATTTAACCTCGTAACTCACGCAATGTCTCTATCATTGCCACTACATTCCGTACCGGTGCGTTGGCCTGTATATTATGGACGGCATTAAAGACGAAACCGCCGTCTGCCCCCAGTATCTCACATTCCTGCATGACATGGCTCCGCACCTCTTCGGGTGTTGCATTCGGCAGGATACGTTGCGTATCGATACCTCCGCCCCAGAACGTCACCTGGCTGCCGAACTCTTTCTTCAGGAATTTCGGGTCCATATCTTTCGCATTGATCTGGACGGGATTGATAATGTCGAAGCCGGCCTCTATCAAACCTGGGAGAATCGGGATGATAGCCCCACAAGAGTGTTTGAAAACTTTCCAGGTGGTATATTTATGGATCCAGTCATTCATTCTCTTGTAGTGGGGAAGCCACAATTCCCTGAAAGTCTCGAGGGAGCAGAATTGAGAATCCTGTGTACCGAAATCGGTTCCGCAGGTAAAGACAACATCGACTTTTTCACCCACTGCATCCCAAAGGCGTTGATAATTTGCTATCGCGATATCGGTCTGCTTTTCAAAAACGGTTTGCACATAGTCACGGCGCATGGCGGTAGACATATACCACTCAGCTACATTACGGATACCTTTCGGATCTTTCAGTCCCATACCCGGAACGAAAGCGATATCGCCCAGTGCCGTACCGCCGAAGCTGGCAACGACCGCTTTCCCGGTGGCGGCAGCCTTTTCGACTGTCTCCTTATAATACTGAAGATCTTCTTCTGAAATGGGACCGAATTCTTCCAGGTTATCTTCCGGCTGAATCGCATCATCGTCGACATACTCCTGACGTTCGGTTGCATTGATAAAATAGCAGTCAGCAGGCATCACGGCACTGGGGGGATAAGAACGGTCGCCAGCCGCATAGATATGAACGTCTCCCTGATCGTCGGTCGTCAAGTCGATACCGGAGGCGATCATCACTTTCTGTCCCCAGGGGGTTATTTGTTCGTGAAGTTGAGTTTCATCGATGTCGAACATATCCTTCCGTCCGAAAACGGGGACACAATCTACACCGATAATCTCCTGCAGGTCACTCTCTATCTCTCCCAGCATCTGGAAAGGTTCGATGACGCGGACAGGATGCGGATCCAATCCATAATGTTGCCGCAAAGCCTCTACGACCTTACAATGGATACCGGTAACTGAAGTTGCTCCGAAGTCGACCGGTACGCAATCGGGCATACGATGGGCTAGTGCGCTTTGCACACGCTGTTTAGATGTCATGTTCAATATTGATTTTAGAATAGTATAAAAAGAAACTGCTTTCTCTTCATGGTATTGTTACTGTAGCTTCTTATGTAAGCACAATGCAAATATAGAAGGTCCTTTTCCGATATAAAATAGCAAAAAACTGCCTATTTGGTGGATTATTATTGCATCTTAATATTCCAATCTCAATGTTATTTGTCCGTACGGAGCCATCACCAGATTACCGTCGGTTCTTTCTCCGGCTATCTCCTCCCGATCACAGACAGAGACACGTGCCGGGGTCTTTTTAGGGAAAGACAGTTTTACACTTTCCTCTTTGTCGGACAAGGAACGGAGACGGATAATCAAAGTATGATCCGTTTCCAGGGATTTGATGATCGTCGAGTAAACCTTCTGGTTGTCGATAGCAATCAAAGGCTGTACCTGCGGATCTTTGTCGGCTGTAACATATACCAGCGGTTGCGACTGTTCCATTCCGAAACGGTTGGCTTCCACCACATCGTAGGCTTCGTGCGGATACAAACGATAACGGAACCGGACAGGCCCATCCTGTGTCAACGGGAAGTTGGTATGCCAGTGATTATTCATCGCCCATGAATAGACCGTTGAACCGGGGTCAAGTTTGGTTATCCAGTTTCCCTGACCTCCCCAACCCATTGCGATATTGGCATAACGATCGCCGTATTCAAACAAAGGAGCATCCAGCGAACACCAGGTTACGCCATGTGTGGCATTCGAGACATCAAGCCATCGCTGCATCGCCAGCCAGTTACGGTTACCTTGCGGCCACTGGTCTTTCTCCACTTCCATCACACCCCACGGAATATCTACGCGGGTCTTTGAATTCGGAAGATTGAAGGCAAAGCCAAAATGAATACCGTCTTTCTCCACCAAAGGCAATTTATCTACAACATTGGAGATTTCCACCCACGGCTGCCCTGCCTGCAAACGGACAGAACGGGAGACACTCCGGCAACCGGTTGCTTTCGATGTCACACACAGTTCTACGGCCAAAGGACCTTCTTCGACTACGGAAACAGACAATACCGTATCCGCCTGCGGAGCATCCACATTCGCCGGTAACCAGGAGAAGGTATTGGCTCCCTGGGCAATATAGTTATATTCAGAACCTTTCTTCAATAAAGAAACAATATTACCGGTTGTCCGGTCCACATGAACCGTCAGACAATCGTTCTCCAGTGTCGTTCCTTCTATTTTGCAACTGCCCGACAAAGAACATTTACCTTCCACTACCCGAAAATGACGGGAACTCAGAGCAGGTACTTCCGGCACATTGACCAACAACTCACCGGTAGAAAGACGTTGGGAAAGAAGCTCTTTACCATTCTGGTCGACCACTTTATCCCCTTTCAGGCTTTCCTTTGCCGTCAGCCGGATCACACCGCTCTGCGGCCATGAATGTGTATTAAAGACGGCGATACCTCCGTTTGCCGGACCTTCCTTAGGACCCAGTGCCCCATTCGATTTATCCGTGGCAGGAGCCAACGATTCATCCAGCATATCGATCGAACGGTCTTCAGCTTCATGGAAGTAAGACTGTTTCACTTTCCAGATGGCATCCTGGAAATAGGGTTCGGTTGGGTTCTCAAAGCACCAGGTATGTTCCGAACCCAAAAGGATATAACGCCAGGCCTCATCGAAATCTTCACGCGGAGCTTTTCCTCCATCCGCCAGCATAGACCAGATCGTTTCTGCCTGCACCAGTTTCTCTTTGGCATTCCGGTTCTTGGCTGTCAAGCCGGCAGCCGTACCCAGACCGTCCGTCCAGTATTCGGTATAGTCACCGGAAACAACCGGCAGCTGGTCACCGTACTTCTCTTCTATCATCGACATGATCTCATGACCACCGCTGATAATGATTTTCGGATAAGCATATCTTTCATTCCACTCTTTCACCGCAAAAGGAACATCGGCATCAAGCGGGTTGTTATCCCACAACGACCAGGAAAGAACGGTATAATCATACGGATAATTCTCTTTTTCCAACGCCATCAGTTTCTCAGTAAAATCGACATTGGCATATCCCATACGAATCACTTTCGGCACTTTTGCCGGGTCACGTTGTCCAAACCAGGGACGTCCGGTCTCCCCGCCTTTTCCCATACTGCCGCTATTGGCATAACCGCCCGGCTGAAGGAACAAGACTTTCGATTTACCGTCGGGACCTACCCACCAGAAGGGTTTTCCATCCATATTCTTATGAGCATTTCCTGCGCGGTCGGTGTTCGGCCATGAGATAATATACTTAACACCCTCCTGTGCCATAACCGGGATCAATCCCCACGACATACCCGGTATATCGAACTGCTGGAAAACATCCGAAGGAACTCCGCTCAACCGTTGCATCTCGCGGGTAAACTTAAAGACATGAAACAATTCCTCATCGGCACAGGTACTGGTATTCAGATTCAGATAACTGGCATCCAGGCATATCTGCCCTTTCTTCATAGCCTCAACCAGTTCATCCCGCATCTCCGGATTGGATTGCCACAACCGTTCCATAGGCCAGCCTACTTCCGGATTCCAGACAAAACGGGCACCGTCAGGATGGTTTTTCGTCTCTTCCGCCAGTTTTATTCCTTCAATGATATTGTTTTTATGAAGCTGCTCTACGTTCTTATGCGTATTTGTATAACCTATATCCACATGGGCATGATTATATAGATAGACATTCCAGTGACGCATAGGGTTAATGCTGACTTTTTGCTTGTATGTCTTATCCGCTCCACGGAGGACAAATGTGACTTCCGACTTCCTCCCTGTAGGTACTGTGGCGGGTAACAGAACATCTACCTCTGTCGAATCTTTCGCATTTAATGCAAAATGACTCTTTTCCGTTTTCCCTTTGGTTATCACTTCGACCGAAAGATCACCTTTCAGTTCCTCTCCTTTCAGCCGGACCGTCACAATACGTCCGGGTGCCCCATCGGTCCTGTAGCCGTAAAGCGGGCGTACGATATAATCGATTGCACCGGGTTTTATATCTGCCTGAACCATGGAGGAAAACACAACTATCAATAAGCTGAACACTATTTTCTTTCTCATTCTATTACATTTAGATTAACTATTTACACATCATACAAAATAAAAGAGCTTTTACTTCCTATTCAATAGACATTCCGATTGTTTACTTATACAATCTTGCGATATTCTGTTTACTTCACCATTACTGCGACGAGGTATAAGGTAAAGTGTAAGTTTAAGCAAAATTAGAAACTACAATTTCAATAATAAATAGCAAATAATTGCTTATTCCGTGGATTATTATTGCTTACTTTACAGTGTCAATCCGATTACATGTATTATGGCAAAAGTAGAACTTGGTTTTTCCGGCGAACGTTTCATCTATCTGCCGATCCCTATGATCAATCTGATGGAAGATAGTCCCCTCACAGGCGACCTGTATCTTTATTCCATGGGCTTTTTTGCGCGTGCTTCCCACCATTATATAAACCGTCCCGAAGGATGTGACGAATATCTGTTCATTTATTGCAAGGACGGACGGGGATGGGTCGAATTATACGGAAAACGGAAAATACTGGAGGCTAATCAATTCATCATACTTCCACGCCACATTCCGCATGCTTACGGAGCAGACGAAGAAGATCCCTGGACTATTTACTGGTTACATTTCAGAGGAAGCAAAGCGCCTCTTTTCTCCTCCCGTTTCGATAAGCCGACATCGGTCCCTCCCTCTGCACAGTCGCGGATAGAGGAACGGATCGATTTGTTCGAAGAGATGTTCAACACTCTGAATGAGAGTACGGACATGGATCATATGCATTATGCCAATCTATGTTTTGCCCATTTCCTGGGATCGTTCCTTTTCATCGATATCTACCGTAACCGCTTCCGGCAAAAGGAGTATTCGGAAAACATAATCAACCGTGTGGTACATTTCATGAATGATAATATCGAATCGAACCTGAAAATTACGGACTTTGCCAACTTCTGCGGTTATTCGGAATCCTATTTCTATCGCAAATTTGTCAAAGAGATCGGACATCCCCCAATGGACTATTTCATCCGCCTGAAAATAGACAAAGCCTGCAAGCTCCTGATCCAAACAGATATGAAGGTGAATCAGATCGCTCACAAGCTTGGCTTTAAAGAGTCTCAATACTTCTCCCGTACGTTCTCCAATGTGATGGGGGTTTCTCCACTAGAGTTCAGAAAGCAGAATTTCAAGTTATAACATAAGTATTTCAGAGATTAATTTCTTTAGTCTCTCCCGGATTCAGGGAGAGAGACTCCAGCTCATTCACGGAAGCCGGCATCAATACGCTGCGTGCTTCTTCGGAAGTTTCCGCTAAAATCCGTACATCGGCAGAGTAAGTCGTGGGGTTGGTTATTTTCAATACTATACGGCCATCGCCTCCCTGCTTCTTTTCAACCTTCAGGTGGTCGAATACAGTTACCTCCTGTCGGTCTGTTTGTACATAAATACTTGGAATCTGGGTAACTGTCAACAAGGCACCAACTTCACACCAAGAGCAAGAGGCAAAAATATTGCCGCCAACTCCACTTTTACCTTCCCAATCACTCAAATTGACACGCTCACACATTCCTCCCCAAGGCATGGAACCGATCGGACATTCCTGGCGACTGACATATTGAGGTAATCCATGAGCTATGTCTTCCAACAAATCAAGCGCACGCCTGTCTGCCGTCGCACGATAATATTTCAACAAACTATGTCCGGACCAAGTACAGATACCAGGTGCACCATGTTTGTTGGCTACACTAGCCCAAACCGCACCGGTAGCATGAGCACCCGCTTTCTCCATAGCTGATCCTTTAGGAAAGTGAAAGTCGTAAGAGACTGTCCAACTGGCACAAACCGGTAACAATTCTGCTGCATAGTTCAACCACTCTTTATTCCCCGTCTCTTCATAAAGCACCATAAAAGATTCGAACAAAGCAAAAGCCGATTCACTATCCGGTGTTGACAAAATCTCACCCGGTCCCCCGGTAGTGTAACCCTTCTTGACATACTCGTCATAGAACCATCGTCCCGCTAATGTGGCAACCTCCAGGTAGTGCGGGTTATTATAGGTCTTAGCCGCCATAGCCAAACCGGCAGGAACAATAGCCCCTGCGCATGAATTGCCTATACAAATATCACCAGTCTCCACATCTACGAACTGACCGAACTGACCATATTTATCCCATAGACGGACAAAGGCATCCGCCTGTTTACGCGTACCTTCCTTCCAAGAAACTTTTACCTGTTCATCCCTCGACTTCAGCAGATTCATCTGTAATTGCGCAAGGTATAACCAGTCACCTTGCGAACGAACAAATGTTACATTATCTTCCAATGGCTTCCCGTACCCAAATCCATAGAACTCTTTGCCATCGCCATAGGCATAAAAGAAACCGGACTTGGCTTGCGTGCGATCATAAATAGCATCCAGGTTCTTCATGGCACGTTCCTTATCTGAATCAGTTCCCCTCAAAAGGATAGGATAAGTAGCCTGGCCACCTCCGCACCACCCCAGTTGCCAAATGAAATTCCAGCTTGCTTTATCTTTTACATCACTCAACCAATACATATTGATACGATCATCCCAGCGGCGAGTTTGGTACAGATTGTTCATCAACGTCCACAAATGGCTATAAGGCACCACGTCATGACGTTCACTCTTATTGAACTCCTTACGAACCTCTACAAAACGATCCATCATATCATTCAACCGTTTTGCTTTAAAGTCGTACACGCGACAAGAGATAGACACTCTTTCTCCCTCTTTCAGGGTTGCCGGAATATCAGCTCCATTGCCAGTACGTGTAACAGGAGCCGTGATAGAAAAAGTAGCCTCCGAACGATCTTCATTTTCCATTATGGTCAAACCATAATCGCCTAAATCATTTCCCTGGTTGGTCTGCACCATCCAAGCCTTACGATCCTTTTCCGAGAAGTAAGCCATCAAAGGAGTGGATGCATTACCGGAAGTCAACTCAATCGGTTTAGACGGTTCGCCTTTCCTGCCCAATGTAGGTTGAGAAGAGGTGACAGTCGTAGGCATATCCACACGCCACTCGGCTTTATCATACCAAAAAGGAGGATAACCGATATCCTTGGTAGCAAACCGGTTCCCGTCATAAACGATAGCAGGGACAAAGACATAATTATCCGGCGTCCACTCGTCCATTTCAAAATCTACGGCAAACGAGACATTCTCCGCCATCCCTTTTTTCAACTCCCAGGTAAAAGTATAATCAAGTGCTGTTTTGTCGCCTGGAACCGGTTGTTTATCTGTTCTCAATACCCACTGACACCCTTTGGAGTCTGTTACTATCGAAGTTCCCTTCTCCTCAAAAGAGGTAGAAGCCACTACTTTATTATTTTGATGATATCTTACCAAAGGTTTGATATCCCCTATAGCATAGGCACTACTCAACGAAAATACCGATGCCATCCATAAACCTGTAATAATTAATAAGTTTCTCATGATGAAGTTTTTTACTTTCTCTTTGTAATTTTCAAACAAGCGCCTCCGCCTGGTGCCAACGTAAGCGTAATCGTATCCTTACTGGTCACCTCTTTCTTCGAAGCTTTATACGTTTCCCGATTGTTTTGATAATGCCCATTATCTCCATCCTCCACAATCTCAGCCCAATAGTTACCTTCAGCCAGAAAATCAAGCGACAGGTTGATAGTACGACCGGATTCATTCGTGGCTGCGCCTACCAGATAAGCCTCCTCCGTCTGACGCATCATGACAATGTATTCGCCAATTACACCTTGCAATGTACGACTCTCCTTCCAAGGCATCTTCTGGGAAGAGATGAAATCGAGTAACTCCGGATATTTCTTATAATACTCAGGGATATCCGGAAGAATAGTGGCACCGGAGAAGGTTATCAAGGTGCGAGCCGCCTCAGATACGACGGTCGAAGGACATTCCTGATTATTGTCCACGCGGGTGGTAGGTCCCTGGCGCAAGTCAAACATACCGTTGTTCATATCCAACGGCCCGGCCACCATATTGACGAATACGGAAGTGACGAAGGTCTTCGGTTCGAACACGCGGTGAGCATCCAACTGGGCAAAATTGTATTCGCGCGTGACAGCGTTCGGCCAAGTACGCATCTGCCCGTAGGGATGAACAGGACCGTCGTGATAATCCACCAGCAGATGATTTTGCGCACATAGTTCGGTTATCATCCGTGTACGATGGTTTTTCTCCTCCTGTGTTCCACTCATAAATCCGTATTTCACACCGGCAGCACCCCATTCACCATATTGTTTCAATGTCTCCTCGATAGGGTACTTGCGTCCTCCCACATCATTCAGATACAGCCAGATGCCTACGCCCTTTTCAGTGCCGTATGCAATCAGCTTTTGCACATCGCGTGCCTTGTCTCCCTTCGTCGGGTCGGAATCCGACTCAAACTCAGGACCGTACCAGTTGGCATCCAGCACCAGGTATTTGAAGTCTTGCTCAACTGCGAAGTCTACCATCCGAATCCAGGAAGGGTAAGACATCGTATATTTAAAACCTTCCCATTCCGCACCGTCGATACGCCAATCCCACAAGGCGACGCTCGGTTTCACCCAGGAAAAGTCATACGAGGGATCCGGGTCGGGGTTGAGAAGTTCTATTAAATGCGAGTCGACCAGTTCACCCGGCTGGTTGCCATGCATGATGACACGCCAGGCGGAGGCATATCCGGGAACCAAGGCAGACGGTTTGGAAGCCACGGTAAATTCCGTTTTCCCTTTCTCCGACTTCAACCGAAGCGGTTCGCCCATACGCAAGTCTGCCTCATGGATAGCCATAAAATGGCGGTCGCCGGCTTGGATCATCATTACAGGCAATCGTTCCTCTCCGGTTTCCGTCAATTTCTCCGGACCGAGATTGTGATACTCACCGTTGTAATACCATGCCGTATAATCGCCGGCAAAGTTATAGGAGGTTTCTTCCGATTCCACCTTGGCCTCTCCCGCCGTGTCTTCGGGAATACGGTATTGGAAAGCTACGCCGTCGTTGTAGGCACGTGCCACCAAGGTGATCTTTTCGGGGAAAGCACCTTTGCGGCTCAATTCAAGGACCACTTCATTGAAATGGTCATCAACCTCCGTACGTTTTCCCCATATCGGTTTCCATACATCGCGCACTTCTCTCTTGGAGACATCATTGACTTTCCAGCCTTCGCCCGGTATGTCATCGCCACCAACCAGGTCAAATCCCAATTCAGATTCGTTGATGAGCGGAGTACCTTCCGCCTGAAAAGAATAAGTCCACTCTCCCTCCTCATTCGGATGGAGTTGCATAACCAGGTTGCCGTCAGGTGAGGATAACGTATAGTCGTTATTTGTACATGATGAGCACATTCCCAATAAAGCAATCAGAAAGGCTCCTGATAGAATTCGTTTATTCATTCTGTTTCTTATAAAGTGTTTGTATCTTGTTATTTCTTCAATCGTTCCCGACTTTTCTGTTGAAAATCATCCAACGTCTGCGGACTCAGGCAGGCCTTCTCCACCCAGTTTTTTTCTCCGTAGACACCCGCTTTCGAATAATCAAAAGGCTTGAATCCTATTTTCCGGACAGCCTTTGAAGACAACAGGGTATAATCATCCGATAAAGGGGCCTTAAACAGAGGGTCGGCATAGACGGAATGAGGTTCTTTCAGCTTCTTCCATTCTTTGAATGCATATTTGCCAAACTTAGGTTCACCGTTCAAATGCCAATACAGATTAGAATCAATATCCAACAAACCAGTCTCCCAGACACCAGCCAATGTTTCTCCCTGATTATGTAAGATGATATTGTGCTTGAAATGGAATGACAGATGTGATTCTGCACGAGTGTATTGTGCCTGATAATAATGACCGAAAGCAAAGATATTGTTCTCTATCTTATTATCCTTGCCGTAATGCTGGTGGAAGCCACCGCTTTTACACCGATATACCAAATTGTTGCTCATCTCCACACCGGTAGAACCTTCATCTGTATAAAGTCCCCAGCCGCCATAGTCGTAAGACAAGACATCGTGTATGACATTATATGTCACCTTCGTTCCTTCCGATTCGCCGAGCGTATAAACAGCTCCCATATCCGACAGTTCTCCCCAGCCGATATGATGGATATGGTTATATGAGATGATATTCCTGACAGCCGGACTTTTCAGTTTTGCCTGGTAAAACTCAGCTTCTCCCCTAGAATTGAGATGATGTGTCCAAAGATCCGGAGAGTCATTATATCCCCACACCCAACCGACAGAAACGCCGGAATAGTATAGATCGGAAATCTCGTTATGAGTCACTTGATTATCGCTACTGTGAAAGATAGCAACTCCAATACCGCTGGGCAATTCACGTCCGACATGCGTTATAATATTATTATGTATCACATTATGGCTGGTGACCTTACGATTATCTGACCTGAAATAAGGTTCGCCAATTTTAATACCACCAGCACCCAAATCAGCCAGGTAACAATGTTCCACTTTATTATTGTGACACTCTTGCCTGAACCAGACAGCGTAAGTTCCGGTATGACCTATTTCGCAATTGATCAAAGATATATATTCGGAGAAATCAAATGATAACGCAGCTTTAGTAAAGGCAGCCGCCTGCATAGGCTCTTCTCCATGTTCCGGCATTCGATAGGAACTATATTGAAAAGAGATGTTTTCAAATGTCACATGTTTCACCGGACTTCCGGCTTCCCCTTTAAACACAACCAGCTGTTCAAGCGAAGGTACAAAGGACTCGGCAGTTTCCATGTTCTCCCCTTCATAAGGCATATAATACAGATATCCCGTATTCCTGTCAAGATACCATTCGCCCGGTGTATCCAACGCTTCCATATAATCATACATCAAATAGCGGGAACCTTCCCGTATCTGGTTCCAGGGATGCATCCCCTTCCCATTCACATAAATAAAAGCTGAATCGACATCCACATAGGCCGCACGTTTATGAGTGATATCCCATTTGTGATAAAACCGGAATTTCAACTGTTGCAAATCGGAAAGTTGTAGTTTACTCATCTCCTGCCAGTCTTCCTGATTGAGATTAATCCGCTGAACGGCATAATCAGCAAAGCGGACATCCTCCACAAAGGGAGTCTCGGAAGAACTTTTTACATAATACCAGTCCGTATTGGGAGTACGGGCCAGAATTGCCCGCTTTCCATTTACATATAATTGCTCAAACTCCAATCCATAACGGGTCACCTCCGGCACATAAGCCCGGTATAACTTATCTCCATATTTTTGCCAACCCTTAACAGACACACCACCTATGAAACAAGGTTTACCTACGTCTCCGTCCGATTGGATGATAATCGGACGAGAAGACGGTCGATCAATAACAAAAGGACGATCCATATAATAGTTGCCTGTTGCCACCTTTATAAACAAAGTATCCGTTTCACTCCGGTTATCCAACTGCCCTTCTATCGCTTTATTCAGTGAATAATAAGGGGATTCAACCGTCCCTTTCCCATCGTCACTACCCGTAGGAGACAAGTAGACAACTTGGTCGGCATATACTCCGGGATTTATAAACCATAGTATTAGTATTGATAAAACTATATTTTTCATTCTATAAAAGGTAGTTTTTCGTATTATATTACTTTAATGGATACCAAGAAAGAACTCATGTCTTCCCCACTTATTTTTTCTTATTCATTTGTGACACTTCCGACACTTTTCGTCCAAAATCTTCCACAACCATCCAATAATCAAATTGGACATTATGTAGCTCCGACGGGTCATTCTTCAAATTATACAATTCCTGGTTTTGATTTCTCTGCGCAGGAATCCACTTCCATTCGCCAGAACGAACAGCGATGTTTCCACCATTATCCTGCAAAATAAAATAAGGACGATATGGCTTTGACCGAGGATCAAAAAATAGTTCAGATGCATCCCGGCTATCATTCATATCCGGACCACTTGTATGATTACCCAATATCCGGGAAAATGTAGCCAACATATCTATATAGCAGACAGGTTGTTCTTGTTCAAAGCTTTTTCTAACCTTTTGTGGCCAACTAAAAATAAAAGGGACACGAATTCCACCTTCGTTCAATGTTCCTTTTTCACCCCTGAATATACTAAAAGGATTATGTCCGTTCAAATTCTCCAAAGCACCATCTGCATACCCTTCCCTGATTCGCGGTCCATTATCGCTGGTTACAATAAGTATGGTATTATCCAATTCTCCTTTTTCTTTCAGAACCTTTATAACCTCCCCTACCATATAATCAAATTCTTCAATCACATCACCATAAATACCCGCCTTCGACTTTCCTCTGAATTTTGGAGAAGGAATTCGTGGTTCATGTGCATTATGAGTAGCAAAAAAGAGGAAGTAAGGATCATTCTTTTGCTCTTTAATAAATTGTAAAGCTTTGTCCAATAAAGTATCAGCCATCTCTTCATCTTTCCATAAAGCTGCATTTCCACCACTCATCCAACCGATCCTGCTCACTCCATTCACAATCGTTCCGTCGTGTCCCATGTGAGGTCGCAAAGTCAGTAATTCCGGATTCTCTTTCCCCGTTGGATTATTTCCCACCTTTTGCCAATAAGAAACCTGTATGGGGTCAGAAGAAGAGAAATTTACCACTTTACTATTTTCAATATACACACAAGGCACACGGTCATTGGTTGCTGGAAATATATATGAATAATCAAAACCAACCTCCTTGGGACCATTGACTATCGTTTTATTAAAATTCACTTTATCCTCTTTACTCCCCAATCCCAAATGCCATTTACCGACAATGCCAGTATTATATCCGGCCTGCTGAAATGTTTTAGGTAAGTTATTTTTCTGTGTATCTATCAATAAAGGTGCATCTCCCGGCAGAATATGAGCACCTACCCGCCAAGCATACTCTCCGGTAAGTAAAGCATAACGCGAAGGAGTTGATGTTGATGCCGGAGCGTAAGCATTGGTAAATCTTACTCCATTACGAGCTAACTTATCTAAATTGGGAGTCTTTATTTTTTTGGCTCCATAGCAACCAAAATCGGCATACCCAATGTCATCTGCCAAAATAAAAATTACATTGGGATTCTTTGTAACCCCACAAGCTGTATAGGAAATCAATGCGCCTAAGGCTACAAAATAGTTTCTTTTATCAAAATTCATGGTATTGCTATTTGAAAAAATAGAATAATCAATGAAGGTGTGTCAAAAACAGATCTGTATTTTCTACGTTTCCTACGTTCGGTAATCGTTTTTGGCACACCTTCTCAATAATAAGAACCTCTTTTATTGTGGAGAATCCCACCCCGGATTTTGTTTCAAATTCGGGTTAATAAGCAGTTCATCCATTGGAATCGGACTTAAATAATCCCTATCCGGATTAAACTTAAATGTACCTCCATTCAAACTAATTACATACGGATCTAAATAACCATCTTTATCAACAGGTATTGACGGAATATTCAATCCTTGTTTTACATAATCTTCTTTTTCATACCGATACCCCTTAGGACGTTTTCCGTCAAATAATTTATGAGCTCTCCACCGCTTCCAATCATCTGTACGATATCCCTCACCAGCCAATTCAACTCTTCGTTCTTGACGAACAATCGCCAAATTATCAGAAATCGGATAACCATAATCAGGCCACCATGACTCAACCTGCGGTTTAACCTCTGTCAAAGCTGGCATCCCAACACGTTTACGCAGCAAATCTATATTATCCGACAAATCAGGAAACGAACCGTTTAATTCAACATAAGCTTCTACGTAATTTAACATCAACTCTGCAACTCTAAACGAAATACCAGAAACCAAAGGATCTGATTGATTTATAAGAGGTCCTTCCACATTATGTGCTTTCTTTGGAGCAAATCCAGTAGTCGTGTTACGACCCGCTTCAGAGATGTGTATTTGAGGAACAGTAAACAATGAATCTATAAAACCAGGAGTAACAGTATTCAACAAATCCCCTGGAGTAAACACACTTTGCTTATAACGAGGATCCAATTTTGATGCCAATTCAGATAAATAGACAACCCCCGTTCCCGGAACAGCCGACTTATCCATAATATCAATAGATTTTCCCTCATTCGATAAATAACTACGAACCAAATCTAACGTATAAGAGCAATTAGAATATCCATACCACCAAGACTGTACATTAACATTATTTTTTATACCCAATGCTTCTGAATATTTTTTACTAAGAGTTACTTCCTGAATATCAGCATAATCAAATCTATTAAACAAATTATAATAGTCCGATTCCGGATGTCCGGTTGAATAAAGTTTACCTTCAAATCCTCCACACATTTGTTTAAACTGGTCATACGCTTCGATTGTCTTTTGAAAAAGTTTATCAGCATCAACATCCGAAGCCGACTTTGTTCCTTCATGATATTTAGCCCAAGTTGCTTCAAATAGAGCAATTCTCGACTTAAATATCAGTGCAGTCTCTTTGTTAAGCCTATTGACACCAACGTCTGTTCTCAATTTCAAATGTTCAACAGCCTGATCCATCAAATTCATTATTGAATCGACAACCAAAGAACGTGGATCACGAGCTTTATTCAATGCTTCCTCATCTGAATCGGAAATAACCGAAGAATACCAAGGTACATCTCCAAATTTCCGAACTAGTTCATGATACTTCAAAGCCTTCAAAAAACAAGCTTCCCCATAAGTATGCTCATATTCACTAAATGGAGATTCACATAGAACATAATTATCGAAGAACATATTAATTTCTCGAATAGGTCCCCATTTCCATTCACCGCCGCTTGTTGGTGTCGTATTATCTTCTCCATTCATCCAAGTAGGATGATTCAAACCGATCACCATATTATCCGAATTCTGGTCATCGATATAATATCCCATTCCCCAATCCGTTAAACTCCCGGGAAGCCATTCATATTTTCCTACAATATAAGCATCTAATTGTTCGGGGGTTTTCCAAAAAGTAACCTGAGAAACTTCATCCAAAGGTTCTCTATCCAAAAAGTCATCACAAGAGAATAAGGCCACAAGTATTGGTAAAACTAAAAAATCTTTGTACGTTGCTTTTATTTTATTATATATATTTTTCATATCTTATATTCATTAAAAACTAACATTAACTCCAAAAGAATAAACAGCTTGTTGCGGATACATTCTTCCTCCACCTACCGCTTCCGGATCTATATAAGAAGGTAAAGCCGATAACACAAACATATTTTCTCCAGAAAAATAAACTCTGCAATTAGTTATTCCTGCTTTTGAAATCAGGTGTTTAGGTAATGTATAAGCCAATTGAAGATTTTTCAATCTTAGATAAGCTCCATTTAGCAAATATTTCGTATTTGTTTGAAAGTTCTTGTTTCCTTCCGCATTATCATAAGGACGTGGAAAATATGAATTGATATTTTCACCCATATATTCCAACAAACGTGAATCCGTTGTACCATCCCGATAAAAATCCATGTGCCATTTATTATCATATACAGAACTAGCAAATGAATTACCAACGCCTGTTCCCCAGAAAAAGAAAGAACCATTCATAAAGAGATCACGTTTCGCAACACCTTCGAAGAAAAGCGACAAATCCAAACGTCCCGCTTTCTCAAACTCATATCCAGTAGACAAATTTATACCATATCTGAACCGAGGAGTCGTATTACCAATGATCCGTTTATCACCAGGTTCCTCTACTGTAGAGTTGCCGGGGGTTATCTCTCCATCTCCATTCAGGTCTTCATATTTAACATCACCCGGATACCAATTGGCATGGATCTTACTTTGATCAACTAACAACTTTCCATTTTCATCAAAATCATCTTTGGTCAGGAATCTATTAACCTTATATCCCCATATTTCACCAAAGACTTTTCCTTCATACCATTTTTCTGAACCATCCGAATTTTGTCCAAATGAATTAGATGCAGAATTATACTTTGTTACTTTACTGCGAGCATCTGCTAAATTTAAAGAAACACCGTAATCCCATTGCTCGTTAATTTGATCTCTCCAACTTAACTGCATTTCAAAACCATTCGTCACAAATTCTGCATTATTTATCGAAGGAGCACTTGTCCCAAGAACTGCTGCTTTAGGTGTAGGAGGTCCAATAATATCCCACGAACGTCTATTGAAATAACCTAACTCTGCAGACAACCGACTATCCAATGCTCTCATCTCTAATCCAACATCCAATGTCGTAATTTTCTCCCAAGTCCTGCTCATATTTAAAATACCCGGAGTCTTAACATAAGGTAATCTACTTCCATTGAAAATCCAGCTTGATTCTGAAGCAACTTCCATGGTCGGTATATGTAAATAACCTGCAGAATTACCTTGATTTCCCAATGTACCATAAGATGTTTTTAATTTCGCAAAATTGATCACATCTTTAAGACCTTCCCAAAAACTTTCATTACTCATATTCCAAGCAGCAAAAGCAGAAGGGAAAAATCCCCATTGAGAACCTTTCGAATACCTACCGGATCCATCATAACGCCCATTTAGTTCGATAAAATAACGTTCATCAAAATTATAGTTGATACGTCCAAAAAAGCCACAAGTAGCCCAATCATTTATTTTATCATCGAATGTTCGTATACCTTGCGCAATTGAAACAGCATCCATATCCGGAACAAATAAATCTTTTGCTGTTCCAGACAATTCTCTATAAGTATTCTCCTCAGTCTGAGCACCTAACTGAATCCTGAAATTATGCTTTTTTATCTGATGCTCATAAGCTGTATACCCTTGTATCGTCCAATATCTATTCATTCCTGTATGCTTTGCCAATGACGACTCAGTACCTCCCATAAGGAACTTATCCCCGGAAGGTCTTAATCCGTAAACAGGCATCTTCAAAGACTGATAATCTTTAAAGTTCATACGCCAAGTACCATCCACATGAGCTGTCCATCCTTTGGCCAGATTAAAATCCAATGCTAAAATATTATCCAAACGGTGATACACGGTTGTCTGATGTCCCCCTCCTATACCTGTTGCAATACGGGTTCCTTCATTATAAACTCCATCCGGATTTTTAACAGGAGTAACAGGCCACGCTCCGTAAGCAAACTCATAAGCACGTGATCTTCCCTGTCCATACTCAAAATTAGGATCCTTGGTTGTTTCATATGAATAACGAGACCGATAAGTCAACTTCAACCAAGAAGTGACATCTGTTTCCACTCCCCCATTAATATTGAAGCGAGAATAATTATCTATATCTTCTACAAAATTCAAGATGCCCGGTTGATAGACATACCCCGTAGACACAGAATAAGAAGTCTTATCATTACCACCTCTCACGGAAAGATCATGTTGATGACGAAACGAAGAACGTAACCAAATATCAATAAAATCATTATTACAATAAGACTGATTACCCCATCCCCAAGTATTACCTTCATCAGAAACTAAATCCGATAAAGTATACTTTCCTGGATTCTGGATATTATCTAAAATAAGATCCAACTGATCGTTTGTAAAAGCCACAGGCATCTTAGCATTGACTTTCGACTGATTCTTCAATAATCCGAAAGTATATGAATCAGCCATTCTTGGCATATTAATAGGAGTTACTACACCATAATTACCACTATAAGTAATAGAAGGCTTCTCATTCCTTCTTCCCATTTTTGTCGTTACCATCAATACTCCATACGGAGCACGTGCCCCATACATGGCAGAAGCTGCAGCATCTTTTAAAACTGAAATACTTTCAACATCATTGGGATTTAAAGCATTAAAATCATCCATACTGGAAGGGATTCCATCAATAACAACAAGAGGAGGAGTCGACTCATTCAAAGCTGCCTGCCCACGAATCTGAATCGTTGGAGTTTTACCGGGAGTATTTCCTCCAGAAGGAGTAGAGAAAGTGATACTACTAGCTTTCCCTTGTAACATAGAACTAGTATTGGTCACCGGACGATTTGCTAACTCTTTTGAACTTACTACATCTACAGAACCCGTTAAATTAGATCTCTTTTGTGTTCCATACGCGACCACCACCACTTCTTCCAATGTCTCACTATCCTCTTTCAATGTTACATTTACAGACGATTGTCCTTTCACTACCATTTCCGTTGAAACATATCCAATATACGAAACTACCAACGTTGCGTTGTCAGACGCAACGTTAAGGGAGAACCTCCCTTCGACATCTGTGATAGTACCATTCGTTGTTCCCTTTTCCACAACATTCGCACCAATAACCGGCTCTCCTGTTTCGTCTTTTACAACCCCTGTTACCTGACGGTTCTGCTGGGCAACCGCAAGTACAGTATTTTCTAATTTACTATTGGGAGATAAAATGATATACGTCCCATCTACCGTAAACTTCACATCCGTCCCATCGAATAGCTGTTTTAACAGCTCCTCCAAAGACTTCTTACTCGAATTAACCGTCACTTTCCGGTTCACATTCACGTACTTATCATATACAAACAAATAATCCGTTTGCTTTTCAATATCTGTCAGGACACTGGATAGTTCCGTATTGTTTTGTTTCACCGTCACTTTGACATTTTGAGAATCTACATTTCCAGCATGTAGACTGAATGTCAATGCTAATGAGCACACTGTGGTTAGCTTCATGATTCTAAAAAAGTGTTTACACCGTTGGGTTTTGTCATAGAAAACCCACGATAAGAATTTTTTATTCATATCTTTGTTGTTGCTAATTGATTAATACATTTATTTTTAACTGTGTTAATTGGATGCCGATGGGTGTGGGGACACTTGTCGGCATTTCATTTTAAGATTAACTTTCTTCTTTAAGATTAACTTTACGATTCATGCTTCATAGGCTGTTTCATTTTTAATTAGACTTATTTTATATAGACAATCGAGTTGTCTTCATTTCGTTCAAAGGTATATTTAGCATTCCGCTGCAAAATTCGTAACGCATTGTCCAGTCCGTCGGAAATACGGAATTTACCGCTGCACGAATATCCTTCCAGATTCTTATTCTCCACAACAATAGAGATACCGTAACATTTTTCAAAACGTTTCATCAACTCATGAAAAACGATATTGTCAAAACAAACCAATCCATCACGCCAACGGAAATGATCATAATCATCAATGGATGAAACTAATAACCGGCCATCTTTCAAATGAACCTCCTGATCCGGTTTCAAAAGGACCGAAGCTGAGACAGCTGAATTATCCGTCACTTTAACAGATCCCTCCATCAATGAAGTTGAAAACTCTTCCGAATCCGAATAGGCTTCCACATTAAACTTTGTCCCCAATACTTCGATATCACATTTTCGGGTATGAACCACGAAAGGAGATTCCTTATCATGTTTTACTTCGAAGTATCCTTCACCATCCAGCTTCACCTCACGTTTCGCTCCGGAGAAAACTGCCGGATAAACCATCTCTGAACGGGCATTCAACCAAACTGTCGTTCCATCCGATAATGTAAGGTTTACCCGTTGTCCTGCCGGAACCGTTATCGTATTCATTGCAGCCAACAGTTCTTTCTTTTCTGACACATAGAAGTATAGTCCACAAGCTACCGTCACTGCCACAACGGCTGCTACTTTCAGTACTTCGCGCATCCAGGGACGAATAAACGGTCCTTTGTTCACATTCAATGCCAGCTTCTTTCCTTCTGTCCTTTCATCCGCACTTCCGGCAAAGATCATTGCATCGAAGAACTCACGCTCCTTCAGCAACTCTTCTTCGTTTTCAGAAGAGGCATCCAACCAACGGTAAACAGCCTCTTCTTCTTCCGGAGAAGCGATACCTTCAAAGTATTTATATAATGTTTCTTTTTGCATCTTTTTCATCGTTCTATATATAAAGCGTTCCAGCCGGAAACATCCCTAACGGAAAAGTGAACTTTTTTGAAATAAATATTCATTAAAAGGGAAAAAGATCGGTCTACTAACAAATACCAAAGAAAAACAATGCAGGTAAATAATCTTTCAATGCAACACGAAGCACCTTCAATGCTTTGGTAATATGAAACTCCACAGCTTTAGTAGAGATGCCCAATGCATCGGCTATCTCTTTATGACTCTGGCTATGATAGCGGCTCCTTGTAAAAATATCTCGGGTTTGTGGGGGAAGAGACAACAATGCCTTATCAACCAACTCCTGTAGTTCTTTTGAAAAGATCCGTTCGGGGTTGCAAGCTTCCAAAGTAGTGATACGGATGTTCAACTTACGGGCCTCGTTCGTTTTCACATATTCCTCATAATCTTCCTGGACGCGCAATTGCCGCAAATGGTCCAGACATTTATGCTTGATAACGGTCAATATATATGCCGGCACATTGGTATGGGTATCGAGTTTCCGACGATTTTCCCAATAGTACATCAGGCTTTCGACGGCTATATCTTCAGCCATCATCTCGTCATCCACATACGTCCTGGCAAAGTGAATAAAACGTCCTTTGTAGTTTGTAAACAGGTGATTAAATGTTTGTATCTCGGTGCTCTCCTTCATAACAATATCGCTAACGGGGGATAAAGATATACAAAATATCCCAGCCCCCCTCTTTATGTACTAAAAACATTAAGAGATCAAGTTTAAAGTCAGTATTTCCTCATCGGTGGCTTTTTATTGTAATGACACTATAGTCTGCCTCCCCTTAGCACAGTAGTGATAATACAATCAGGACTATAGTGTCCTATTAGACAACACTATAGTCCTGAATCTCAAAAGTCCGAAAAATCCAATATAAAACTGGCCGGTGCATAAGCTCCCAATTCCAGTTCAAACTTTCCGGATTTAATGTGGATGGGGTCTCCTTTCTTTTCCCCGCGCAAATTTACCGGTATGGCAAGTGAGGCATCCATACCCTTTGGCAATGTGACCATTAGTTTTCCTGAAACTCCAACCTGTTCCCAAACGCGTAGTAATGTTCCTGTATTTCCATCCGGATCGGCACCAAATGCGGTGACTGTCACTCCCGGACGAGAGACTTCTATACCCGATTGGGCAACAGGAAGATTTCCTTCATTCTTCTTTACAGATATAGTTTGTAATGGATTACGCGCTTCCAATGCCGAAGTCACGAACAGCTGGGATCTTTCTTCCGGAGTAGTACCTTCTTCTACCGTCCAGATACGAACCCGGGAACTCCACGTACCAGGATACCAATAACGGAAATTAGTATTCCACTGATTATTAAACAAATTAAGATAGACAACCGGCTGTTCCGGTACGTAATCGTCTGAATATTTCCAACATCCGGGAACTCCCAAACTGATCAACGGATGATCGAGCGGACATACCGCAATTCCAGCTCCATCCCGACCGGTAATGGTTACACCATGTTCTGCCGTATATAAATGACGGTTTGCTCCGGGAAGAATGTCGGTTGCCGGATTCATCACGCCCAACTGCCGATAAACCTTGAACTCCGGTTGATCAATCCGGAAAGGCAGGCAGAGCCAGTCCGCTTCCGGCCAATTGTCTTTCGCTTTATCCTGTATTGTGATTTCCATATCCACATACGGCTGGTCTTTATACAAAGAGATGCGCAATACGGAAGCCGGAAGATGGTTGGAGCGGTCGGAAGGCATAGTCAGTTCGGCTATTTGCACGTCACCCTCAGCAGTCATCTTCAACACACCTTGCTTGGGTGAAGCCGCCCGATAAGGCACCTCCTTTTCCGACACCATACCCGGTTTGCAGATACCCGGATGTGCCCAATCCTTCGCACGCCCCTGCTGGTAAGTCATCGTATAATCCAACGTTTGTTCATACGTGAACCGCTCATTCAGATACTGTCCGAAGCCCCGTTCGGCTTTCGGGTCTATCCACTCGCGCCCGCTCTTCTTATCTACCAAGGAAGTGATACATCCCCGTTCCGCATCAAAAGTGATTTTATAATAGGCATTCTCAAGCGTGTTGCCTGACAATCTCTGTTCTTTGGTACTTACCTCTTTCAACGGGACAGTTCGGTATCCTCCTGCGGGGATATTCTTTACGAACTGTTTCTTTCCTTCCACCTCTATCCAATCCGAACGCTTCCAAGGTAGCGGGTTGTAGACAATGGAAGAGGGTTTGTTGCATTTCACGTGAGTAGCCAAAGACTTCATGTTCCTATCTGTAACCGAATGCGCGATGTCGGAAGCTTTCCGCACATAATCCGTTTTATCTTCCCACGAAGCTTCCAAATCTTTATTTTTTTCAGCCGGTAATTGCTGAAAAGCCTTTCCGTAAACATCCACTTGTCTTGATCCGCCCCACGTATGTTCGCCATACAAAGCCATCTTTTCATACGCTGTAGCTATCTCATCCGAAACAGCCGGTGTCTCAACGCCCCAACAGCCCAATTGCGTATGCAACGCCTCTGCTGCCGGTATCAATGAATGCGTTTCCCGCAACAGGCGTATTCCACCCGGGTCACACATCACCCCATGTATCCAAGTATCCGGCATAGCAGACTTCACCACGGGCAATTGCGGATTTTCCTTCATGATGGCATCGTAAAAGTCATCCATCGTTCCCATGTGCACATTCACATCCGGCATTTTCTCTTTTATCTCCTGAAACAATTCCTTAATTCGTTCTGCCGTAGGAGGTCCCGAGTTATCACCTGTCACCAGAATAGCCGGCCAAACCGTATAAGGCCAATCTTTTGCCGGCATCAGGTTTACTCCCATCATCGGATCATTCGGTCCCTGCCATTCTACAGGACACACGGCACAGTTTGTTCCGTAACTGGCAGAGTACAATGTCATCACCCGCGAGCCATCAGGTCCTTCCCACCAAAACAATCCCGGTGTTTTAACAAACCCGCTCGGCCAGTTACAACCGATATGCAAAAATCGGATACCCGCATGAGCCAATACCGTCGCCAAGGCTCCTGTCTGCGACGGTTCGTCGGTCATCTTGCCGGAGTGTGACAAAGGCAGACCATACTTACGGTTCAACGCAGACGAAAAGCCCAATCCGCGTACCATATCCTCCACTCCGCAAATATCAGAGATCAGCGTGAAAGGTAACGCATGCGATATGATCTTCCCCGACCTGAACTTTTCGTCCAATATCTGCCTGCGTAGAGGAGTCTGCCCATCCCAGTCTTCCATCGTCTTCGATAATACCCATCCGGGGATCGTCCAGGCAAACTGCTGTTCTTCGGGCAGATCGACACAAGCATCCATCGCTTTAATGGCACGGTCGATCATGTCCGTTTGATAATAGTTCACCACATCATCCACCCGGTGCGTATAGCCAATGTCAAAATGGGTCTTACAGATCACAATGACCTCTTTCACCTTAGTATTGTATTCTTCCGCCACCTCTCCTTTTGCCAGAAAGGGAAGCAGAGACAACAATCCACAAAATATACTTTTCTTATCCATAAAACTATATTTTATTGCAACTCAAACATAGTTTTCGCCCTGACATCATCCGATGCCGAGCCGACCAGCACCTGGAACTTGCCGGGTTCAACCACCCAGCCATGCTGTGCCGGGTCATAAAAACTCAGTGCTTCTTTATCAATTGTAAACGATACATGGACGGTTTCGCCCGGAGCCAATTGGACCTTGCAGAACCCTTTCAACTCCTTTACCGGACGAGGCAAGGAAGATTTCAGGTCGCTGACATACAACTGAACCACCTCTGATCCTTCTCGCGCCCCTGTATTCGTAACAGGTACCGTTACAGTTAAACGTCCTGTCGCATCCACGACCTTCTTATCAACCGTTACATTCCCATACTTGAATGTCGTGTAACTCAAGCCATGCCCAAAAGCAAAGTTGGGTTTGATCTTTTCTTTTTCAGCCCACCGGTAACCGACAAAAATACCCTCTTTGTATTCGACCGTCTTTCCGTCTCCGGGATAAGCTCCTAATGCATGTGCTGCCACATCGTCAAGCCGGACAGGAAAAGTTACCGGCAACTTACCCGAAGGATTTGTTTTGCCAAACAATACCGAAGCGATGGCATTCCCACTTTCTGTACCTCCATACCAAGCCTGAAGTATACCGGGTACCTGTTTCAACCAAGGTATAGCATACGCATTGCCGCTTATCATCACGGCAACCAAATGTGGGTTGGCTTTCGATAACTCCGCTATCAATTCATCCTGCCCATACGGCAAATTATACGATAACCTGTCTGAACCTTCACTATCTTGGTTCGGTTCCTTATTCAACCCACCGACATAAACAACCACATCTGCACCAGCTACCGCTTTTAGCGCCTCCCGCTTCAGGCTATCAGCAGATGCTCCTTTCAACCTGGATGAATAACCGGGCTGATAAACGACCTCTATCTTATCGCCCGCCATGTTCTTTATCCCCTCCAAAGGAGTCACTTCATACAAAGCCTTCACTTCGGAAGATCCACCTCCATTGGTTACAGTACGTATGGCATTCTCGCCTACCACTACTATCTTTTTCAAACCTGAAAGACTCAAAGGCAGGATAGAGGCTTCATTCTTCAACAATACGATTCCCTCTTCGGCAATCCGGCGCGCAGCATCCGTATGCTCCCGGTTATTCATAACACCCCAAGGACGGTTCGGCGACATATTGGTACGGTACATCATGCGTAAAACACGTCTAACCTTCTCATTCAATACTTTTTCGTCAGCCTTTCCCGACTTCAACAGTTGCAGATAAGCATTTCCCAAGTAATAGTTTTCAAAAGCCTCTTCAGATCCTAATGCTGTTCCATACTCCAGATCCAACCCATTAAGGATTGCTTCTTGAGTACTGTGAGTTCCGCCAAAGTCAGACAACAACACTCCGTCGAAGCCCCATTCCTTTTTCAATATGTCGTTCAACAAATAGTCGTTATGGCAACAATGCTGACCATTCAACCGGTTGTAGGCTCCCATCACTGTCCACACATGACCTTGTTGTACGGCAGCCTTGAAGGCAGGGAAATAGATTTCATGCAACGTACGCTCGTCGACCAGCGAATTGACACTATACCTTTCAGTTTCTTGGTTATTGGCAGCAAAATGCTTCACACATGCTGCCACATGATTTGACTGGACACCATGAATATACGACACTGCTATCTGAGACGACAAGTAAGGGTCTTCCCCCATATACTCGAAGCTACGCCCGTTGAGAGGTGTACGACATATATTCACTCCCGGACCCAATATGATGTTTTTATTACGGTACAACGCCTCTTCACTGTATGACTTTCCATACAAGATACCCATGTCCGGATTCCAAGTGGCAGCCAGAGAGATAAGGGACGGGAACGCCGTACAATAGTCATTATTCGCATTCGCATCCGACCAGCTTTCCCAACGGAACTCCGGACGCATACCGGTAGGACCATCCGTCGGGTTATTCTCCGGTATTCCCAAACGGGGAACACCCCACGAACGATAGCCGCCATTGGCATGTAGCAATCGTACTTTCTCTTCCTGAGTCATACGAGACAGAGCATCTTCTATACGCTCTTCCACAGGTTTTGTTGCATCCTGATAGATAGGCTTCGTTTGTGAGAAAGCGGTAAAATAACCAATCAAACCCCAAACAAGCCATCCTGTTTTCTTTATATAGTTCATTGTCTATTACTCTTATGTTTATTCGTCGTTAATCTATTCTTTCGATCGTGAAACGATAAGTTAACGATCCCTCATTCCACATACGGAAATTTGTATTCCAAAGATTATTACTCAGATTAAAATGAACGCCGCCCTTTTTGTCGGGGTATTCCAATGAATAGTTTATACCTCTCGCTTCACCGACATTAACCAGGAAAGCGGCTTCACTCCATATACGGATGGTTCCGTTAGAGGTAATCAAATCTACATAGCGGTCGATACCATGCTGCTGGCGATTCCCTTTTTCTACCACATCGAACAGATCGACACGCTCACCTACCTTCTCAGCAACGATGGAAAGAATATCATCCGTAGTAAAAGACAGCCAATAGGCTTCCGGCAAGCGAACAGCAGGTTTGCCTTTTATCGTCAAAGTAACTTCCGCCTTCTTTCCGTTCTTATAGTCCAATACATCTATATACATCTTTTCAGGAAGTACCCGCTTATCCACCTTACTTTCATTTTGGAAGACCAGCTCGCTTACCGTCCGTATCCCTTTCTTCTCTTTACGAACCTCCTGCCTGATAGTCTGTGCGGAGAGAGAAACACTGACGGCTTTCGACTTATCCAGTCCCGGCTTGCCTATATCAGCCAAAGCCCATCCATAGTGGGCACGCAGGTAGTTATCCAGATACTGCTTATAATCGGCGGCATCATACATCTGGTATGATAAACCTTCGAGCTTCAATGCCCCCTTCTTCAGTACGGCAGCCTGCCAAGGAGTAGAAGAAACCGATTGGGCTTTTTCCGTAAAGGTAGGAACAACCGGCTGGTCGATTTCCTTCATCTTCGCCAACGCCTCTGCCTGTAAATGCTGAGGTAGGTATTGGATCGCGTTATAAATATAATCGTCCAATTCCTTCCACGATGCTTCCGCCTTCCGAAAAGGTACGGTAGCACGAGCCGGAAGGAAAAGGTCCATATCATATTTATCCCAGTTATGAAGATGAGTTTTCACGTCAACTCCCTGCGTATGTTCGGCAATCAAACCCAATTCCAATACAAAATCGAGTGCTGCATCACTGTTCTTGTCGATTTTCTTTTCACGCAACCATTGGGAATAGAGTTCAGACAAGGCTCTGAATTTCGCCATTCGTATCGGGGCACTTCCATACCCGTAAATCCAAGTGTCACCAATTTCAGAGGTGACAACCGGCAACTGGTCCTGCATGGCAATCAACTCTTCGGCAATCTCATTGAAAGAACAAGCCACCAGGCGGGCATTCGGATAACGCTTATGCAGGTCGGCATAAATCTCCTTCACCTTTTCATACGAATGAGGACCGTGGTTATCACCGGTAAAGTTGATAGAAATAACAGCCTTTCCTCCCGGAAGTATATTCTCCGAGCCGTAATCTTGCTGATAGACCAAAATCAACTCGCTACCATCCGTATCTCTCCAACGGCAGAACTCCGGTACACCAGGTATAGGGCAAGCCGGATTCACACCAATATGCAGAAAACGAATCCCTGCACGGCTCATCGGCGACACAATGCTACGCGTATGTCCCGGCACATCCGTCATTTTAGCGGCAATCGTCTTTTTTCCGTACTTTTCATCCAGCTTATGAGAAAGAAGCAGGCTTGTTTCAAACAAATCCAAGTTCATCGATTCCGACTCGACGGTGTAAGGAACAGAGTTCCAAACAATATTCCCCCGTCCGATAGCAGCCTCCAGGCGTTTCACTTCCTCTGGCGATGCCGTATGGAGATATTTCCAAATCAGCCATGCCCCTGTTGTCCAGACATATTTTTCACTTGCATTCTCTGCCCGCAGTTTTTCTGACACATCCAATGCCTTGGGTATAAACTCTGTGATATAACGTTGTGTCACCACGGAACTCAAATCGGTAAAACCAACATCCAGGTGCGTCTTAAAAACGACGTAAACTTTATCGACAGAGGTATTTACTTCCTGTGCCACCAACTGGCAAAATCCTCCCACAACCAGCAGTAGAAGGATTAACATTCGCTTCATAATCATCTTGTATTTTTTTAATTTAAACATTCTTCTTCCAGCCCATTCGGTAGATTTGTCGCTTGCTAGCTAAACATCACCAAACCTTAATACGATTGCCTGATACTATTTCAAACGGGCCTATAGAAGGAGAGACAGTTGATCTCTCTTCTCCCAAGAAATCGGTATCCAATGAAAACGGAGTACCATCTGCATTCTCGAACGGATAGGTAGTCAACTCGGCAACTCCCAAACGGTCGGTATTGACCGGTTTACCTTTCAACTGCGACAATTTCGTTTTTCCTTCGAATGTAATATACACTTCATCCGCAACCTCTTCCACCTTGAAAGAAGGGTCGAACGCATCATCCACCACACCCTGTTCCTTCTCTTTCATAGGACGGGCACCATTACAAAACAGATTGTCTTCGGCATAGATCACACCTTTCACCTCGTTCAAAAACTCCAAGCCATACAATTTCTTATCAGCTCCGCTCACAAAAATATTGTTATAAAAACGCAGGTCGCCATGTTTTATCGGACTTACACCTTTCAGCTCGGTTGAATGATTCAATTGGTAAGGGGTAAAACGGGTATAGTCTGCTTGCAAGGTCAACTTTCCCCCAAAAAGATTATTCAGGTAAGCTCCCCCATCCGTTGATTGCATAAGTGAATGAGGGGAAAGGAACAGGTTGTTATCCACAATATACGGGCCGTGGCTCACCTCTATGAACAAATCAATCGAATTACGATAACACAAATTGCCCGACACCCGTGTCCCCTGCGTCATCCAATCCAACCACATGCCAAACGAGGTGCAATCGTGGATGCGGTTGTCCCGTATCACGGCATCGATCGCCCCATGAAACTTGATCCCGGCAATCTCATACCCGTTATACTGGTCCTTTACGTGTATGTTGTAGATATGATTGCCGTAGACTTCGCTGAAAGCAGCCATCGTCCCACAAATAGCCGTTTGTTCACAATTATAGATCGTATTGTTGCGGACAATGTGAGAACCTATCGTTTCTTTGTTCCAGCCATGGCGTGTCGTGTTGAATATGACTTCTATATAAGAGATATGCCCATCTTTCACTCCATCGGCATCATCGGTAGGAAGTACCCCGTCGCCGGTTGTACGCTCCTTACCCAACGTAATGCCTGTGCTCTTGGCATCGTGGATGATATTATTTTCTATAATCCAACCCTTACACCAGTGCGTGGCGATTACGCCCACCTGCTCATTCGTCGGCGAAGCCCACTTCGTACCGGCCTGGCTCATTTCAAACCCTTTGATGGTGATATAGTCCAGTTGCTGCTTATCCGGATAGAAACAGGTCGGACGGGCTACCACCTCGACACATTCCTTATTGGGATCTACAGTACCGAAACGCGCCCAGATGGTCGTGTTTTCGTCATCCGTTTCACAATACCAGAAGTCAACCGTCCCCTCCGGATCAGCCTTGCATACATGTGGCTTCGGATTTTGTACTTTACTCAAAGAATCCACTTCATAGAAGGCCTCGCCATTCAAATAGACCTCCCCCAAATGCGTGACACGCCCGTCATTGATAATCCAGTCGCCATCAAACAATTCTTTATAAGGATTGAAATCACCGAAAAGCGTGTTGGGAATCACCACCTTCCAAAGACCTTTTCCCTCTTTCTTCCAGCCTTTGATCACTTCAGAGCCTTTAATCTCCACCTTTTCCCCTTCGGCAGCCTGATAAACAATCCGCCGATTATCGCTGGTCCCGCCATACATCGGTTTTATCCATTCCCGATACACTCCTTCATGTACCGTCACCACATCACCGGGTAATGCCTTTTGAGCCGCCCGATTGATGGTTTTGAAGGGAGCCTCAATTGTTCCAGCATTCTTATCACTTCCTTGGGGTGAGACATGGTACTCTTTCGCTTGCAACATATTACAACACAAGCTTAATATTAAAATCCGATTCAGAATATTTCTCATGATATTTACTTTTATTTCAATGTACGAAGATAAAAACCGCCATTACTATAAAAAATAGCAAATAGCTGCTTATTTGGTGGATTATTATTGCTTGGATTATCAGTTTACAAAAGTACTCCTCAAACGGGGATAATTTGGTTAGGGTGTCTAAGTCCCGGGAGTTAGACACCCTAACCAACGGGAGTTAGACCGGCTAAGTGCCTAGAGTTAGACGATCTAAGTCTAAGGAGTAAGATTGCCAGACCGGCAGCATCCTCCTCACCTCCCGTTTTATTCGATGACCGGATGGTCATCGTCATCCTTTTGGAACAAGGTTCCGACATGCCATATCAATACTCCAACTTCACTGTTTCTGCAAAATTGTAGCGTTTGCTGGAGTTGTCCGTTCGTGCACCAATCTTTACATAATAAGTCTTACCTTTGGTCAATCCGGTAATCGTCTGTTTGTACGTTGTAGACAAGGCTTCCTCATCCGGAACACTACTCAAATCGATCATCGGACTCAATGCCGTTGTAAAATAGTTTGTCCCCACATTCAGGTTGTCATGAACCACAAACACACGTGTATCCAATATCTTATCACCTACTTTTGGACGAGATATAGTCCATTCCACCTCAATGGCGTCCCCTGCTATCTCTACTTTTTTAGGGTGAATCGATAAATAAGGAGTAACCTTAAAGTCTATATTTTCAGACTTCTTGATTGTTACAGATACTGGTTCTACCGGAAAGAAAGCTCCTTCCACCGGTTGTACATCATAAGTCGCACTAAATATCTTCGTGTTTTTAAATGTCCCGTCGGCTTTTCCCCAGAAATATTCCGGTGTCGCCGATTCACTCCAACTCGTTTCTACCATCTTTATTCTGAAACCATTCGGTTGTTCAGATATAATAGGTTTATTAGTCGTTTCATCTATCAAACTTCCTGCTATCGCTGCATTAGGACCTTCCATGTTATCAATATCGCCACACGACATCATACCCAATGCAAACAACATACACATTAATAAATTCTTCTTCATTTCAATAATCATTTATAAGATTAATACCCGGGGTTATTAGGTAACAGCTTCGGATTCTTGGATATTTCACCATCCGGGACTTTGGCATAATTTACTTTTACATCATATGTATAAGTTGTACCTACCTCCTCTTTAGTAAAGATATATTTACCTTCATCATAAATATAATACGGACATAAAGCAGTATATTTCTTATTGTTCATCAACTTATCCGCAATTCTCCATCTGCGCAAATCCCAGAAACTATGCTTTTCGAAGACCAACTCCATACGTCTTTCCTTACGGAGATTCTCTTCTGTCAATTGCTCCAAAGTGTACAATTTGGCACCGGCTCTTTCTCTCACCTGGTTAACCAAATCCAAAGCCTCCTGCTTCTTGTTCAGATAGAAAGCGGCTTCGGCCTTGTTCAATAAGATTTCGGCATAACGCATTTCGATATACTGGGCTGTGGAATGTCCATGAACGACATAACTATTTTCCAAGGTCGGATCTTGGTATTTACGAACCAAGAATCCCGTCGTTGTCGCTTCATTATGCCCCATGCCACTTTTGCCTTGTATGGTCATATCCTGATACATGGCAGAAAAATCCGTTGTCGTTTTTAATTCTCCATCCGGATAACTCGTCCAAATGCCTTTCCGTATTTCTATCGTTTCTCCTTTGAATACATCATTCGGAAGAATTACACTCGCACGTAAACGGGGTTCCACATCCTTAAATATATCATACGGATTGTCGTAACGAATCGGATTACCACCGGCATCTGTTGTTTTCAACACAAACAGATTGCCATTCACATCATCAAACAACTCCACAATCTCCAACGTCGGATTCAATATACCGGAATATCCTTCCGGTCCTCTGACTTGAAATGGCACCTGGTGCACATCCCAACTGTGAGCACGCTCCGGATATTTATAATAAGTCGCAAATATCACCTCTGGATTATCTTCATCCAAGAACAGATTCCAATAATTCTCAAACTTATCGGTAAACTTGTTGTATAACGAATATTTACCTTCCAGTTTGGAAGCAGCATCGTAAGCTGCTAGATAGTAACTTTGTGCCTTAGATGCTGGCATACCCAACAATTCTTCATAACCGGCAGCCGGAGTATCAAATTGGCAAATGGAAGCGGCATACAACATTGCTCTCGATTTCAAACCATACGCCACATATTTATTGACACGCCCTTTTTCAATGCTTTCTTCCGGTAAAAGCTCAATGGCCTTATCCAAATCTTCCACTACAAAATCCCAACCTTCTTGTTGTGTATTACGCGGGATTTGTAACTCTTCGATATTCGTTTCGGGATAGTTCCTCACCTCTTTTACCAAAGGAACCGCGCCATACCGTTTTACCATATTAAAATAATAATAAGCACGACAGAAGTAGGCTTCCCCTAACCAAGTATTAATCTTGTCTGCCGGGAAACTGGCTTCATACTGAGGCATATTCTCTATAAAGTAATTGATCTTACGCACCCGGTCGTATGCCCAAAACTGAAACATATCCCCGGAAGGCGAATTATACACAAAGAACAACTGATTGTTCAACAATTCGCCCGACATGTGTCCTCCCTGCGGCCATGTATTCCAATAATTATTAAATCCCCAAACCGTAGCTCCATGGTTTGGTATCGGCATATCATTATATAACGAAGCCATATAAGCTGTAATACCGGACTCGGAAGCAAAAATATCCTTATCCTGAATGATATCAACAGGCGGTACATCCAATGAATTACAACTGGTTCCTAAGATCGCCAAAAACAGACTAGCTATTATTTTTTTCATGTTCTTACAATTTAAGTTTAGAATGTAATGTTCATTCCCACATTATACGTTTTTGTAATAGGATACAAACAACTGTAACTATCACTCGGATGTTCCGGGTCAATATACTTCAATCCTGTCAAAGTAAACAGGTTATAGGCATTGAAATACAGACGTAAGTTTTGGATACCCACCTTTTGCATCCACGTTTGCGGAAATGTATAACCTATTTCTGCACTCTTCAAACGCAAATAATTGACATTTTGAATACTACGAGAAGAAGTCCAATAGTTTGTTGTCTCTCCTCCATTGTTGGTAGAAGGATAATATCCCGGAATCCACTCCGTATTAGGATCTTTCGTATCAGCTCCCATTTCTGCCGTATGCCAACGATCCATAAACATAGACAAGCCACCACGGTCCCAAGTCAACGGACGTTCCATCTGTACCTGATTGATCACCGTGCCTTTGGCAGCACCTTGGAACAATAAATTCACATCAAACCCTTTATAAGAGCCTGCCAATGTAAAACCAAAATTGATACGCGGATCACCTTTCAAATCAATCGGACGCTCGTCATTCCCATCAATTATGCCATCCTCGTTCCAATCGATATATTGGTAATCACCCGGACGCAGAATGGAGTTTCCTTTATTATCCTGCACCGGAGCTGACCAAATATCCCCCATATTGTGGAAATAGTCAACAAATTCATATCCCCAATAAAAATCGCCATAACGGTCGTTATAATTATCCCGCCAATTTCTGTATGAATTGTTCGACTCGGCTCGTTCGATGTATTTATTCATTGCTCTGAAATAAGAGATATTTCCGGAAATCGTATACCGGAAATCACCAATCGAATTCGTATGAGACAATCCGATCTCAAAACCACGTATCAAATCACTATTCAAGTTTTCTTGTGGCAAGGCAGCCCCTAAGGTTCCCGGTACGGAAAGCGAACGAGTTGCCAACAAATTTTTTCTATATCTACGGAAAATATCTCCTTGAAAACTCAACAATCCATTCCACATATCTACATCCAATCCTAAATCAGCAGTATGCGCCTCAAACCAAGTGATATTCGAATTAGCCATCCCCCGGAATCCCAATCCACTGATAAACGAGTTATTAAAAAGATATCCGCCACTCGGATAAGTATAACCCGACAGGAATTGATAAGTAGAAGCATTGTCGTCTCCCAGCACACCATACGTTCCTCTCACCTTCAAATTGTTTATAAAAGACAACGCCTCACAATTCTTAAAGAAGTCTTCTTCCGAAATACGCCATGCCCCCAAGAAAGAGGGGAAGAAGCCCCATTGAGAACCTTTGGCAAATTTAGAAGAACCATCATAACGAAAACTAAATTCTGCTAAGTATTTCGACTTAAAATCATAATTGATACGACCTACAAAAGCTTTATTTGCCATATCGAAAAAGACTTTCGGGTCTGTATTCATTGTTGCCTGTTGATTATCGGTTGCACCCGCAAAGATTTCATCTACCGCATCCATCGGCAAATCTCTCTGAGCTGCAAAATTATCAGTTTTATGGGTTGTCTCCTCATACAAAAACAGAACCTTTAAGTTATGAATTTCTTTAAATGTCCGTTCATAATTTAATTTCAATTGCAACAAGGTCTTTTCATCCTTATAATAACTACGATTAATTCGAGATGGAGAATAGGCTTTAAATGGTTGATAAGAATCAGCTACAGCATCGTATTCGTACAATGCGTACTCCTTCCTTGAATAACGATTATCAGAACTATCATAATCATAACTATACATTGCCCCAACATTCAAACCCTTGATAAAAGGAACAGCATAATCTAACGTAAAAGTACTTTGAAATAATTTTTGATGATTTTTGCGTGCTCCACTTATATCTGCAGTTGTTAAAGCTATGGGATGATAAGCACCTGGCAACTGTTGCAAATAGGCTGGATTGTTATTGGCATAAACCGGTAATGTCGGTATATGCATCCAAGCAGCTTTATACACTTCCCAAGCATCCATGATCGGTTCGTTCTTCGTCCCCATCATCCCATTCAACTGCATCCCAACTTTCAAGTTCTTAGTGATTTGCCCGTTGATATTGGTACGCACATTATACCGTTCGTAATTCAAGTCGCCACTGGAATAGAAGCCATCTTGCTTCATGTAACCGAAGTTCATGAAATAATCTATTTTATCCGATTTGCCCTGGGCACTGATACTATGTTGTGTCTGTGGAGCTATTTTATCAAAACCGACATCCGACCATTTGGTTTCCGGTTTTAATCCCATACGATACTGGTCTATATCTTCTTGTGTAAACATCAAACTTCTTCCCTGATTGATTGCGTTTTCATTGGTCAACTCCATCCACTGGGCAGCATTCAGTGTTTCCGGAATGTTCGAGGCCTGTTGCCAACCAACAGAACCATTGTAGTCCAATGTCAGTTTAGGAGTCTTACCACGTTTAGTCGTAATGATTACCACACCATTTGCAGCTTTTACACCATAAATGGCAGCAGAGGCATCTTTCAATACAGAGAATGATTCGATTTCATTCGGATCCAAACGATCCATATTGGAACGAGGTACACCATCAATAATCACTAACGGGGTACCCATACCACGAATCTGCATATCGGTATTATAACTACCCGGTTCACCAGACTTCTGTACAACACGAACTCCCGGTATCTTACCGGAAATCATATTCTTTACGTTTTCACTACGCGTCTTTATCAATTCTTCGTTACCAATATTGCTAACCGCTCCAGTCAAAGTGGCCTTCTTCTGCGTTCCATAACCGACAACAACAACTTCTTCCAAGCTCTGAGAATCTTCTTTCAGAGTTATATTAAACACCGATTGACCTTTGATTGATACCGCATTGGAAAGATAACCTATATACGAAATAATCACTGTCGCATTATCCGAAAAGACTTCCAGAGAGAACTTTCCATCTACATCTGTTATTGTTCCATTGGTCGTCCCTTTTTCCATCACATTGGCTCCAATTATCGGTTCACCGTTCGGCTCTTTTACGATACCCGTTATTCGTTTTCCTTGTTGTTGCTGAATAACCGCATTCTTTGTCAAAAAAATCTGTCTGTCATCTATTTTATATGACAAATCATACTTTTCTACCAGATAATCCAATATCACAGTGATATTGGATTTAGTCTTCTGAAGACTAAACGGCAAATCGTTGGGAATATCTTTACTATTGTAAAAAAACAGATATTCAGACTGTTTCTCCACTTGTTTCACCACATCATAAAAAGTACCGTTTTTAACATCTATTGATACCTGTGTGGTCTGTGCATACGTATTGGCAGATATATGTATGATACATAATAGCGTAAAAGCCAGTGTTAATTTCATGATACGCCTTATTTTTGGAGACAAAAAGCCCCACTCTTGATATTTTTCCATATTTTTGTGTATTATTTTAAGTTTGAAGTCTTTCCGTTACTGTTTGCCGACGTTCGCGGGAAGACTGAAATGAATAATAGTTCGGGAGGTGCCTGGCATTTCCCGAATTTTTTTAATTGTTTACTTCTCTGGTGGTTCCATCCTTTCTATTTTTAAAGTTATACATCAAAACAATTATTTTTCGGAGTAAATACGGATCACATGCCCCTCTTTCCTATACCGAAACTTATTGTATTGGCCTAAAGGTTTCAAAACCTCTTCGATCGTGTTTTTCAAAACCAAACTACCGGTATAAACAGACTTAGCGAGTTTGTCATCTTCTATCAAAATAGTTACATCGTACAGATGTTCCAGTTCAGACATTACGTCCGAGAAAGGTTTATCTTTAAATTTATAAAGACCTTTTGTCCATGCTAACTGAAACTCATCATCACTACGGAAAGTCATTATTGTTCCGGTTTGCTTATCGATACGGGCTGTCTCATCCGGATGTAAAACTTGTTCTTCACATATCGAACCTTCCGTATCATAAGAAGTCAAAAGAACTTTTCCTGAAATCAAGGAGGTCACAGTATGATCCATATCCGAATAGGCCTTTACATTAAAGACTGTCCCTAAAACTTTTACGTCATGTCCTTTCAACCGGACGACAAATGGTTTCTGCTGATTCTCGGCAACTTCAAAAAAACCTTCACCATCCAGCATCACAATCCGTTCTTTCTGGTCGAAGCGTGTCGGATATTGAATAGTCGTTCCGGCATTCAACAGGACTTTAGTTCCATCCGGAAGGAACAAAGAGCTTTTTCCTCCCCCTTTTTCCACCACAAATCGTGTATAACTATCTGCCACCTCTTGCGGTTGACGGAGATTACGATAATACAAATACTGTATGCCCAACGACAAAGCCAATAGGATAATTGCAGCATAAGACAATAATAGAGTTATGGACTTTCGAGACACTTTCGGTTGTTTATCCACATTTATTTTCTGCCGCATCTTCTCCCAACTAGCCTCTATCGGATATTTTTGCGCATCAAGCTGTATGGATAAAGAATCATAAACTGATTGCAACTCTGCCAACTCCCGTTTCTTGTCTTCCGATTTCCGGACAATATCCAACAGCTGCTGCAAAGATTGAGTATCAGCTGTATCCTGTAGATACCGGATCAGTAACTTTTCATAATCGATATGTTCTTTATGTTCCATTATTTTGCTTTTCTATCCCGAAAACGATTTTCACTAAAGATTTACTTACTCAGAAATGAAAAAAAATAAAATAAATATAGTCAGCACTCCGCGTAGTATTTTCAAGGCCTTATACAATTGAGCTTCTACCGTACGTTGTGAGATGGACTTATCATTGGCTATTTCGGATGCTTTTTTCCCATCGATGTAAGAGGCAAGAAATATTTCCCGGCATTTAGGAGGTAATTGATTAATTTTCCCAAAAAGAGTATTGAGGCTGTCGTTTTCTTCCTCATAATAAAAAGGCTGTTCAGAGCAAGATAATATTTCCATCATCAACTCTTTCTTATAATACTCGGCATATCCTTGTTTTACCTCTTCGTGTTTCAGCACATCCAAACAGGCATTGCGAAGAGATGCAAACAAAAAATATTTAAGTTCGGAAGCTTTGACACATAAAAAGAGTTTCTGATTCCAAACCTTCAAAAAAAGCTCCTGCACCAGGTCTTCTGCCGTTACCATACCGACATACCGGGCTGCTGTAGCAACTAAGTCAGGGGTATAGGCTACATATATCTTTTTAAATAATTCCACCTCAACCCGTGGAATCAAATCTCCCTTTTCTCCACTTAATTTCATAAGATTAGAATCGCCGGTATAACAATTACACAACAAAAACGATTTAAATCAAACATTTACTTACTCCGTCATCAGAAAAATCGAAACAACAGATTATTCAACTGCATATATCAGCTTTTCTAAAATCGTTAAACTACAAGCCCAAAAGTGTTTCACCTTAAAGAAACAGTTGTTTCATTTAGGAGAAACACTTGTTTCATCAGGGTGAAACACTTTTAAGATTATTTCAACGTCGACCCGATCTCAGCATAAGGAATCTCTTTAAAACCGGTTATCCGTTTAAAGACAGGGGCATCTTTCCGGAATCCTTTTAAAGGGTCGGACGGATCGACAAAGCCCGGATCTTCATTAGTCGCCCAGTTATTCCAGAATTCGCCCCACTGGCTGTTGCCATGCAGCAGGTTGGTTATATTATAAAAGAGATTGCCGTATATCCGGTTCCGTTTCGGAAAAGCCGGGTCTTCCTGCCAGTAATTAACCAATTCCGGATATTTCACGCCATAAGGTGGTTGCGTATAATTAACAGCCTGCAAGCGTTTGTCGTAAATACCGCCTTTATCCAGCATGCTTCCAGCCCAGTTTTGTAAACGATTATCCAGATGAATAGCCGTAGGAGAATCAATAAAGATATTATTATAGTATTTATGATCCATTCCGCCTCCAATCAGTACAGGCAATGAGCCGGCTTTGAAATAGATATTACCATAAACTTCGCTTCCACAAGCACCATCGTCATGGTAAGTGGCTGTTACCCGATGACGCGGACTTAATTCGTGGAAATAATTATAACGGATCACATTACCTCGTTCCAACGGCTCACGTCCATAATAAATGGCACCCTGGTCGTCTACTTCCTGACAAACCTGCGTAATATCACAATATTCTATCGTATGCTCATTTCCATGAAACAGGATAGCCATGCTCGGTGCATCCGATATGTCGCATTTGGTAACCCGGTTACCTACGCCATCCATCCAAACACCCGACAGGATCGTCCAAAACCGGAAGGACGGATATTAGCCAAAGCCTCGACAATACCTTTACAATCCACCTCTACCACTTTTCCACGTACACTTTCCTGCAGGCGGGACAGGATAACCTGGTCTTTCACTTGTCTTATTCTACTTAATGGAATCACTTTATCACCGGATACGGATACCTTTTCTCCTTCCCTCGCTTTTATCAGTAAAGAAGACCATTTACCTGGGTGGATTCCGATAGTTTTGTCCGTGCGGTATTCGCCGCCCTTCATTTCAATGATCACATCTCCTTCCAAAGATGCCGCTTTACGAATAGCCTGCAGCAAGGTTCCCGAACCAGGTTTTACAAGTATTGTCGCTTGCCGACCCTCACTCTTACCAAAAGCCCAAACACTTTGTAAAACCAAAACGCTCCATACGATTAACTTCATTTTCATTGTTTATCTCCCTCCAATATTACTAAACAAAGATAAAGGCAGCTACAACTACAAAAAATAGCTAATAGCTGCCTATTTCGTGGATTATTATTGCCTATTTATTTTATTTCTCAACGGGTAATATGCAATACACATCCGCTGTTTGCCTCGACATCCAAAGTCAACGACGGTTGTAATTTCATCGTTTTAATGCTTACCACATCCTTTTTCTTTCCCGGAGCCTGATAATAAAGAGTTGCATTATAGGCTGTCATATCTTTCAGGAAATCCAGTGGGACAGATACCTGCTTCTTCTCTCCTGCGTTCAGCACACTGATATACCAATCGGAACCGGAACGACGAGCCACTACGGCATAATCTCCCATCTTCCCATCCATAAACCGCGTATCATCCCATACAGTCGGAATAGAATTATAAAAACGGGTTACTACATCCGTCTTTATCACCGATTCAGCAGAACCGGCTCCGCCTGCACGTGCCGGAGATTTTTCCGGACGGTCATACCAATAAACAAACTGCCAGGGACTATAAATTGCAACCAATTTAGCCAATTGACCTGCACGTCCTCCCATCTTTTCTGTGACTCTTTCTGCGAAATAACAGTTTGTATAGTCGCCTGCCCCACAAATCATACGATTAAATAAAGTATAAATAGCCTGATCCAACGACGGACTTTCTTCATCGCCGCGGATACCTTCCTGAGTGATCAGATTTGGATAGGTACGAGAATAACCTGTTGGACGATATTCATCATGAATATCCACCATCAACTCATACTTGGCAGCCTTACGTACGGCCTGATGCAACCAAGCTGTCGAATATTGATCACCTACATCTACAAAACCATATTTCAGGCCTTTCACGCCCCATCTCTTATAAAGAGGTAAAATCTGATCCAATTGTTTAGAGAGTGCTTTCATATTTACATATAATATAATCCCTACTCCCTTCTGATCAGCATATTTGATTACCTGGTGGAGATCCAATGGACCTTTGGAACGTTTAGGATCGACTGTTATAGTTGATGCATCTGACTCCGGATTGTATTCATCTCCATACCAGCCAGCATCAAATTCAACATATTCAATAGCATTGTCTGCTGCAAAATCAACACAAGCCAATCCCCCGGCTGTTGTTAGAGTTACTTCACGAATCACTTGTCCCGGTTTAATCCAACTGGTATTTGCTATTTGGTTAGGTTCATTCAAATTCAAAACAAAATCATTATTTTGTACCAGTTGCCCCGGATGAGTAGCCACCATAATATAGCGCCAGGGGGATTGGTATTTTGCCAAATCCAGGTTTACCTTTCCCGATAGTAGGGATTGTATTCCAAAACCTGTTTCACTCTTTTCCAGTTTCATACGGGAATAATCGACCAAAGCCGCTTCACCGATTGCAACAAAACGATGGTCATCAATCTGAATAACCTGCGGACGATCAGCAGCTCCACTCAATGCACTCAAGCTCTTCTTCGAATAAGTACCTTGCGCCATACCGGTAACCCAGGTATCACAGTCATGAGCAAAGAGGAACTGCGTATTTTCAGCCGTCAACGTACAGTTCCAGAAATCTAGTTTATCGAAAGCATAGCGAAAAGCCAAACCTTCATTGTACAAACGAATGAACAGTGTCATTTCCTTTTGGTTTTGATCCGATTGTAACGATAATTCCAACTCATTATACTGGTCCGTCACAAGAGACCGTTCTCCATATACGGGTTGCCAGGTTTGATTTATGGCTTTTCTAGTTTGGTTGGTGACCAACCAGTTACCGCACAAAATTTCTTCTTCCAAATCCAACTGAAGGGTTTTCACATCTACAACCTTATCTCCTTTTTCATACAAACCAATTTGTACAGATTGATTCTTTACCTGGATTTCTGCATTCAATTTTTCCGAAGGGCTTTTCAATGGTATTACAGTTTGTCCGCAAACAACAACCGACTGTAATAAGACAGCAAATAAAACAATTGTTCTTTTCATGATATGATTACTTTCACATTTAACATCTATTCTCTCAATACCTTTATCCGTTCTTTAATGTATCTTCCTTATCCGGAGCAAAAGGTTCCGGTGTAGAAAAAGGGGCGAACGGATCAAAATAATAAATTCCTTTTTTTCCCAATAAGGCCAGATAATAAGGTAATTTTTCCATAAACTTCCCGTACGATTTCTTGTAAACAGGAGTCCAGGCTGCTTCCGCCATAGCCAGCAACCGTGGGAATGTCATATAATCGAGCCGTTTACTATCTGCAATACGTTCGCTCCATACCGAAAATTGGATACCTAGCAACTGGTTTTCATACCCTTGCACCAAGTTCATAACAGGAGCCGGAAAACGATACACATCTTCCAACAGATTAAATCCGTCCCAACGTCCCATCCGGTGTGTCGGATACTGCACAAAATCCCCATACAACGGTAAACGTGGTGTCATAATCACTTTATATCCCCGCTCCAAAGCTTTCACCAGTTGATATTTACGATCGTGCCTCCACCACATGACAACCGACTTTTCCGGAGAAACCTCAGCATCGACTATTTCATCCCATCCAATCATTATCTTACCTTTTGAGGCAACAATATCTGCTGCCCTACGAACAAAATAATGCTCCAGACCTGTTTCGTTCATCAAGTTATGCTCTTTTATGAAAGCCTGTATCTCCGGATCCGTAAACCAATTCTGATTTCCATAATGAACCTCGTCACCTCCGATATGAATATAAGGAGCAGGAAACAAATCGACAACTTCGTCCAGTACATTACTTATAAATTCGAATGTTTCCTCCTTGCATGGATGAAAAGTAAATCCATCCCAACGTCCTTTTCCTCCGCCTGATATTTCAGGATAAGCACGGCAAGCGGAGGTAGCATGTCCCGGCATATCTATTTCCGGGACGACCATGATATGACGTTCTGTTGCATAAGCTACAATTTCTTTTATATCTTCCTGCGTATAAAAAGCCGGAGTAGCCTTCGGATCATGCCAATTACCGACAGCTCCTATCGTTGTCAGTTTAGGATAACGTTTAATTTCGATGCGCCATCCCGGTTCATCCGTCAAATGCCAGTGAAAAACATTCAAACGCAAAGATACCATTATATCCAAATATTGCTTCACTTTTTCCTTTCCAAAAAAGTGGCGACTTTCATCTAGCATGAATCCCCGCCAAGAGAAACGAGGACTATCTTGGATCCGACAAACGCTAATCGTCCCTTTATGAAAATCAATCAACTGCAGTAATGCTGCTTTGGCATAAAACAGACCGGATTCAGTTGAAGCACTGAGTAGAACCGTATCACGACCAATATTCAGTTCATAAGCATCCAAAGGCATTCCAGACTGCACATTTTGCTCAAAAACAATTACACCGCTTTCTTTTTTTTGCGACAAAGCCAATCCTTCTAATTCTTGTCGAAATTCCTTGCCTAGTTTATCGGCATACATTCCCCAGGTTATTATTTCGACCTCCTTACTAAATACGAAACTTCCCCCTCCATGCTGTAGCATGGCAGGCATCGGTAATAAGACCTGTTGCGCCCAAACAAAAGATACAGTCCAAAACAATAATATACTTATATAAAAACTCTTCATCAATCATCCTCCTTTATAAAAAAACACCTAAACTCGCCCTCCTCTAAAGAAAAAGAGGATGTGGCAAAAGTTCTAAATCTCCACCCTTATGTGAAAGCGGAACAGATCGACACATCCTCTTCTCGACTAAAGCCTAAATAAAAAACGATCAATTATACCCTTTATTCTGAACCAAACCACCTTCTTTGTTCGCTTCTATCTCAGAATTAGGAATAGGTAATTTATTCAAATGGTCATCCAACTTATATCCGGCTTGGATAACTTGTGGGTTATACAGACCTAAATGATTCACTAACTTATCGGTTCGCATCAATGTATTTAGACGAAAATCTTCCATACACAGCTCACGGGCACGTTCGTCCAGAATCAACTCGATGTTAACATCACTTGAAACCACAGGCGTCGCATGAGCACGTTTACGGATAACATTGATATCATTAGCAGCAGCCGATAAATCTCCCTTATTCATATAAGCCTCTGCACGTAACAAATAAGTTTCTGCCAAACGCATGATATACCAATCTTTATAAGTTCGGCCATTATCATGCCATTCTTTACTCGTTGGATCCTGGAACTGACCATGAGGTATATCGCTGACAAACTTCATTAACATTGGAGCCTGCCAGTCCATCTGCGAAGGTGTAGCCATCGTTTCGGCAGTCATAGGCTGGCCATAAAAACGACTTTCCGGATTTGTCCAATAATGCACTCGCTTAATATTATACATGGAGTTACGCACATCGCGGTCCCAATCATCTTTATATTCCCAAATCTGTCGTCCCAAGTAATCACTGGCAAACGCAGCAGCAGAAGGACGACCATTTAAAACGGCTTTCAACCAATTGGCATTTCCATCAAGATCTTTTCGGTTCCACCAGGTCGGACTAAACCAACGTTCTATAGTAAAGTTACCTCCCCATTGGCCCACATTTCCACCGCCTTCGAGATCGACATCAAACTGCACATTCCAGATACATTCCGCATTACCTTCTATACGATTAAAGTTTCCCTCACGGAATAAATCCCACCAAACATCACCCCAAGGTTCTTTTTCTCCCTGGTAATCATATCCCTCGAATGTAAAATCTTTCAATTTACCGAAGCGTTCGGTCATCAAATGCATAGCCGGATTATTAATCACATCTGATGCTTGTTTTATAGCGCCATCATAATCCTTCAATCCGATTAAAATTTCGGACAACAAATGTTGTGCTGCCACTTTTGAAGCACGACCACCCTTCTGATCATCTATATCAGGCATCCATTGGATAGCAAATTCCAGATCCTCCTTACATTGTTTGTAAAGTTGCTCTTGCGTTGAATTAGTATAGTTAAACCGAGGATCTTTAGTTTCTTCCAATACTAATGGAGCCGTTCCCCACATATTAGCTAAAAAGCGGTAGGCAAAAGCACGCAAAAACTTTGCCTCACCAACAATAGCATTTTTTTCTGCATCAGAACTCCAACGGACAACATTTGCTTCGGCACGTTCTACAATCACATTACAACTAAAAATATAAGAATAGAAACGAGACCACCAAGTCTTAGGCATGTCATGATCCGCATTAAACTGATTCCAGAAATAATATTCAAAGTAAGGACCTCCCAGATTCCAATGCTTCATATACAAGTCAACATCCAAGCCAGACAACAAATCATAATTATTAACAGCATCGTTCTCTGCATAGAAGTTATTACGGATATTTCTATAAATATCTGAAAGAGCGGATTCAAAACCTTTCTTATCCGTATAAGAGTTTTCGGGTGTAAGAAAATCTTTCGGTTCTTCAGTCAACAGATCATAACATGAAGTCAAAGACCCTGTTAACAACAATCCTACAAATAAATATTTAATAGCTTTCATTTTCAATTAACAATTTAAAAGTTAAACATCAATGTCATCTGGTACGTACGGATAGAAGGTATTGCATTATCCCTCACTCCCTGATCTGTTTCAGGATCCAATCCGTCCCAATGCGGAGCGAATGTAAACAAGTTGTCCGCGCTCACAGACAAAACCATATTATCCAATCCGACAGGTTTCACAAAGCGAGTCAGATTATAGCTCAACGCCACTTTCTGTAATTTGATAAAACTACGATCAATGTATTTTACACCTTGATATGCAGAAACCTTATAGTCCGGGCGAGGATATTTGGCTCCCGTATTTTCCGGAGTCCAATAATCATATACGGGATGGTTGATATTCGGATTATTTGCGTAACCATCATTGTAAGGTGTGTTGTTATTAGACAAATAATATCCATTTCCACCCCATACAGAGTTAAAATACAGCATCAAAGAGAAATCTTTATAATTCAATGTATTTGTAAAACTCCAACGAAAGTTCGGATTAGAATTACCCATGAATTGGCGGTCTTTATCCGAAGAAATAGTACCATCACCATCCACATCTTCCAATTTATAATCACCGGGACGCATACCTTCCATAATCGTACCGTTATCTACATCGCTTTGTTGCCACATTCCATTGACATTATAGGCATAGATCGTACCCAACGATTTACCGATAAAATATCCGGAACTAATCAAGTCATCTTCAATTCCATCTCCATTGTTATCGTCACCATAGATAGTGGCCACTTTATTTCTGTTCAGAGAGAAAGCAAAATCGGAAGTCCAACTGAAATCTTTATTCTGGATGTTTACAGAATGTAAGTTAATTTCCACACCTTTGTTCTTGATCTTACCGATGTTAGACAACATTTCTTTTTTTCCTGAAATACTCGGTAAAGCTAAATTAAACAACAGGTCTTTTGTTGATGTAGAATAAGCATCCACACTTCCGGACAAACGGTTGTCTAACACAGCAAAATCTAAACCGAAATTGAAGCCGGTCGTTGTTTCCCAACCCAAATTATTCAAGGCAAAAGAAGAAATATATTGCGTAATGGAGTAAGAAGGATCGCCAGCAAAAATATATTTGTCTGTTCCGACTTTCGCCAATGTACTATACGGACTAATAGACTGGTTTCCATTCGAACCGTAAGATAAACGCAATGCCAAATTATCCACAAAACTTACCTGTTTCATAAATGCTTCACGGGAAATATTCCAGTTTACACCGGCAGAAGCAAACGTACCCCATTTCTTATTCACGCTAAAGCCTGAATAACCGTCACGACGCACTGTACCGGTAATTGAATACCGGTTATCAAAGGTATAGGTAGCACGTCCCATCCAACCGATAGCACCACTCTCTCCTGAACCTGTATTCACCGTCTGTTTCTTTGCATCTTCCAGTTTGTTATCCCCCAATACAGTATTATCGAAGTTTTCTCCGTACCCCTTCGTTTCTTCCCACGTACTACGTTCACGTGAATACAGTAAAGTCACATCTACATTATGCTTACCTCCAAATGTATTGTTATACTTGATCATATTATCCAGCAACATATTGTAGTCGTTATTCAATTTACGTTCGCCCTTACCGTTCTTACCTAAACCTTCAGTCGTAAATTCGTTGTCGAAGTAATATTTCTGAGACCAACGCAAATTGTTTGAATAGACCATCGAATAAGACAGACCTTTTACCCAAGGTATCGTAATCGTTGCATCCAGAATGGCTCCCAGGTTGTTATACTTTTCCGTATCACTGGTGTGCATGCTCCAATAAGGACTCTGAAAAGAGGTCGTTGTTTGAGGAAATTGCAAATAATTCCCGTTTTCGTCATAAATAGAAGCAAACGGACTAAAATGAGTTGCCTGTTCCATACTTGGAGCACTTCCTGAATAATCACGAATACTGTAATTACTTTTCACCCCTATCTTCAACCAATCAGTCAGATGTGTGTCAATATTGATACGACCGGAAAAGTTCTTATAACGGTCGTTCATCATGACTCCCTTCTGGTCCGTCATATTCGCTGAAATATAATAACTAGCCAGATCTGAGCTGTTGGAAATACTTATATTCGCTTTCAAATCATACGCATTCTGACGAAACTGATCGTATGGGTCTTCTACCGTCGGACGATGCTCGGCTGTAGCTTCATAGTTCTTCTTTTCTTCTACTTCCAAATAGTATGGTATTTTATTGGGGTCAGCCTCCATTCCGTTCAGACTACGAATATCCAGCATACGTTTCAAATATCCTGGAGCATCATAAATTTTCAAACGCTCCATCTCATTGCTGATACCATAAGAGAGATTCACGTTAAAAGTAGGCTTACCATCCTTACTACGTCCGCGCTTGGTCTGAATCAATATGACACCATTTGCAGAGCGACTACCATAAACTGCTGCCGCACTGGCATCTTTCAAAACCGTAAAAGATTCAATGTCATCCGAAGGTATATCACTCAAACTACCATTAAAAATAGCACCATCAACTACAACTAACGGTTGGTTTCCATTATCTTCAGCAGTATTTCGAGTAGAATTCTGACCACGAATAGAGAAAGAAGGAGTACTACCGGCAGTATTTGTTCCACCAATATTCACCCCCGGCATACTACCTTTTATCGTTTCAAGAACATTGTTTGTTGGAACAATATTATACGTTTCCAGTTTTGCTTTAGAGATAGAACCGGTAATCGCCTGCTTATTCTGCGTGCCATAACCAATTACCACGACTTCCTCCAGCGCTTGGGTATCTTCCGATAGCTTTATGTTATAAACAGATGGATTACCGATCATTATTTCCTGAGTTTCATATCCTATGTAGGATATGAACAAAGTCTCACCAGACTTTGCTTCCAAGCTGAAATGTCCGTCAATGTCAGTAATGCTTCCACTCGTTGTTCCTTTGATAGAAACATTCGCACCAATAACAGGTTCTCCTTTATCATCGACAATTGTTCCGGTGATCTTCTTCTCTTTTCCTTTTTCTTCTCCGCCTTTTACTCCCAGATAAATTTGGTTGTTTTCTCTCTTTTCATAGACCAAGCCTGTGCCATTCAGCAACTTGTTCATTGCCGCCTCTATGGATTGGTCGTTCACTTCGAAAGTGACTTTCTTATCCAAATCCGGAAGTTGGTTACTATAAAAAAACCGATAGTCGGAAACTTGTTCTATAGAACGTAACGCTTGCTTAATCGTTTGTTGTTTTACACTCACTGTTACCTGTGCAAAAACAGAAGAAGAAATGACAGCCGAAGCAAACAATACCCCCATTCTTCTGAGAATCTTCCCTTTTAATAAAAAAGAAGAAATGGTTTCTGATTTTTTATTCATACTTTTGTATAACAAATAAAGGTTAATTAATAAAGAGCTTCTTATTGATACATCGCTCTTTCAATTGACTGACGGGGAAAGTGTTGCAAGCGCTTTCCCTTTTTTGTGTGTTTCTTTTTTATGTTTTCATCCTATCTGAATTTAAAAGGTTAATCTATATAGAGTTCTATCACATTTTCTTTCTTCCTAGAAGAAATAGAAGCAGTAAACTGCAATGCATAAAGAGCCGATTGCAAGCTGGTATTCTTCAGCGTTCCCGAAAATGTGACTTGATTTAATCGATCATCTTTTAGCATGAATTTCACATTATAATTCCGTTCCAGCAACTTGATTATGTTTGTTACCGGCTCATCTTCAAATACTATTTCATCATTCATCCAAGCCGTAAACAACCGCTCGTTTTCCTCTTCTCTTTTTACCATCTGCGTTTCCTTCAACGAATAAACAGCTACCTCTCCCGGTTTTAACTCAAAAGATTGCCATGCCGATGAAACGATAACCGAACCTTCTGTCAGATAAGTCGTGATATTTTGATCCTCCAGATAAGCCTTGACATTAAATGAAGTCCCCAAAGCACGCACCTGGATATCTCCTGCTTTTACGATAAAAGGAGATTGGGCATCTTTTGCCACATCAAAATAGGCTTCGCCGATCAGTTCTACCTGACGTTGTTTCCCGTTAAAATGACTGCCGTAACACAGTTTGGAATCGGCATTCAGATGAACTATTGTGCCATCCGGTAGGGAAATATCCGATTTTTGTCCCTGGCCTACTTCTACGGTCATATCATTATATTTAGTTAACAGCCGGTTCTCGTTCCAATAGAATAAGGATATGGCAACAGCACCAAAAACAGCTGCGTAGGTAGCAATGCGCATAAAAACCTTCCTGACATTAATCTTTACAGGTTTAGCAGTTGCACTTAGTGCCTTAAAAACCCGCTCATTTACCGGCTCAGGTATATTACCAAAGGAGTGATCCCATATTTCGTCAAAATCATCCGCCCACCGATCTGAATCATTCAACAGTCCGGCTAACTGACGTTTTTCACTTTCGGTAGCCTTGTTGTCGTAGAATTTATCTAATAGTTCTAATTGTCTACTCATAGTCTTTTTAAAATAAGAATGAAAAAATAGGATAAAGCAATAAAACTATATCATTTAGCAAGTCAGCTCTGTTCACTTTCAACATCTGGGTGAGGAACTTCGTTGACTGTTTCAGATGACTTTCCACCGTATTTTCGGAGATACCCAACTGGCTCGCTATTTCCTTTTGTGAAAGGTGCTCTATATGTTTCAGACGATAAACTCTTTGTCTGGCAGGCGGTAACAAGGATATGATTCGTTCGACTTCCTCCAGCAAAAGGTTCAATTCGACTTCATTCTCCACAGTATTCTCTGTTTCGCTAACATTCTCTATTTGTGAGATCATCAACTGTTCCTGGATACGCTTTGCCGTTTCTTTCAGGAATAGGTTACGGGATACCTTTTTCAGATAACCCTGGAATGAGAACTCCACTACAATCTTCCTTCGATTCTCCCAAATGATAATAAATGTCTCCTGCACAACATCTTCTGCCATCGAATGATCGCCGTGCGAAAGTCGGATGACAAACTGAAAGAGAGTATGTTTATATCTATTGTAAAGCTCTGTGAAAGCTTTAAAGTTATCAGATATGATCTCCTTCATTAACTGCTGATCTGATAACTGCTCAATCTTGTGCATTCGTGGTATTTTTTCTATAAATGATACATTATTACCGAATCTATAGTAAGGATACTATACTGTTATAGTTTCCGTGACTCGGCTGTGGTTATTTAACTTTGTTTCACAAAACAGTATTGTAATGTCACCACTTCGCTGTTTCCGCCATTTGCATACAGCCAACAAATATAAAAGCAGCCATTGCTATAAAAAATAGCAAATAGCTGCTTATTCTGTGGATTATTATTGCTTTCTGTATCTATTGGTTCCCACCCTTTCAATGACGGCAACTGACGTATGAGCCGTCTGCTTACCTTTTCAAACACCTACATGACTTGTCCTGAAATAGGTGGTTCTTTTGCAATTTAGTTGAAAAGAACCACTAAAATCAGGACGAGACATATAGAAAAAGACGGGGATAGGAGCACGAGAGTTTATTCATTTCCTTCATCTGTAAATAAATGATCTTAAACAAGATAGTATCTACAGATGAAGGAATGAAAGATTTTTATTATAGTATAATAATATCCATACAAGCAGGAGCATAACATCTACTTAGATAACATTATAATACTGTTTTTCAAAACGTTACAATTTCAATGCTTTCAAATAGCAGATATCCGGGCAACAAATCCGCCTCCGGACATCAATTGTTCTTTCATTTTTTGACCGGAACATATCTTACTTTCTTTTATTTCGATCAACTTCCTATTACCGGGAGTATCCGTAGCTATCTCCATCTTATACTTCCCTTTCGGTAAAAAATCCAGGTTCGTTTCAAACACTCCGGCCTCTTCCCCGTTCAAGACTGTCAAATACCAGACATCTCCTTTACGACGGGCCAGTGCTGCCAATTTACCTATTTCGCTTTCCGGCAATACAATCGTTTCATCCCATACGACAGGGACACTTTCAATAAACGAACGGCCGGGAGACGAAAGCATGTCCTCCATATCGGCTGCAAAGATCAACATGGGAGATGTCAGCATATAAATAGACGAAAGCTGATGGGCAAACGTTATAGACGGCGGACAAAAAGCCCGGAAGTTTAAAGAGGTATAATCAGCCGGTCCCACTAACCAACGAGTGAAAGGTAAGACCGTGTTATGATAAGGCCAAGGTGGACCGGGAGCCCAGCTATTCTCTCCTCCTACAGTTTCCAATCCCCGGACAGCCTCTTTCGCCAGTAAGTTAGGATACGTATAAGAATCGCCGGTAGGTTTATTCACACCATGAAAGATGACCATCAGTTTCTCTTTGGCGGCATCCTTTAATATATTTTCCATCAGATTGACCGTAAATAGATTTTCCGTATGGAAAAAGTCGATCTTCAAACCTTTGACACCTATTTCCGAACACTTTCTCATAAAATCAGCACGTTCTTTCGGATCGACTAATCCGATATCCGTTTTATTACCGGAACGGGGGGATGAAGAACGCCATACCCATATATTTACATTCCGTTCACCGGCATAATCGACCAGTTCTTTCAACATTTCCCATTTTGTCCGGCCATTCGCATTCTTTTCTGTCTGTTGCCATAACTCCCAGCCGTCATCCACCACAACGGCCTCAATTCCCAACTCGGCACATCCGTCTACATATTTTTTATGATTAGCGATACTCAGGCGATCTTTACCTTCCACCAACCAAGTAAATGTAGCTCTGCCAGGCTTAATCCAATCAGTTTCCGAACCATCAGGGAAAAGATTTTTGTCTGGTTTATCCGAAACCTTTGCCAATATTTTGTTATTCACCAAGCCGTTTAAGTTTTCGGCCAACATCAAAACACGCCAGGGAGTTATCACTTCATTTACACCTTCTTTAGGTGAGACAATCCAAGGCACATTCCTTACCGCTTCATGCCAATATTTTGAAGGCGGTAATCCTGTAATAACTCCAGTCTCCAGATGTCCCTTATTTTCCACATAGCCGAACCGAACCTGATTAGGCTCAGTCCCTAATAAAACCGCACCATGATAATTAAAGAGGTTAGCTTCCGTTATAGCCGCATATACTCCGTCAGGTGTCAAAAAAGTAGCTGGAGGAGCTAGTATCTCCCCCTCTATATCATCGGTAAACCGATCCTGGTACTCCTGCAACCAGCCATATTGGAAAGGGCCGCTCGCATACCATGTTTTTGTACGGGAAGGAAACGTAAACGAAGTTGCTTCACCATAAATACAGATGTTTGTCGATGCCGGTATTCTGTACCGTAAGGCTATTCCGTCCGCATATTCGCGTGTATCGATATAATAGATATCTCCTTCCGGTCTTTCAATCGTATAAGTGCATAATCTCTCGCCATTCGTCTGCTCTCCGGGAGTAACTGATTTTATTCGAACCTCTTTTCCGATGGCTCTATTATCAATGGTCATTCCCAAAGGAGATTTCCTTATCACTTCTTTCCCTTTATAAAAAACACAAAAAGATAAGTCATCTGTCGGAGTAGTCTCCAACCGAATCGTTGCATCCTGCGCATGCAAGGCTGAAGAACAAGCACACAAGGACCACAATATCAAATAATTGAAATTCAACATCTTCATAAACTTACTATTAATTTAATCGTACTAGTTTTATTATTTGCCCTGGAGATGTTTTTATTTCGAACTGTTGTGATTTATAAACAGTCTCTTCTCCATTGACATATATAACCTTACAAGTTGTATTTCCCCAAGGATTCTCTATTTTACATGTTCGTCCCTTTTCACTAACGATTGTCACGTATTCTATCTCCCCATCCTTACAAGAAGAAGAAACTAAAAAGGCCCCATAAGTCCGTAAATTAGTAAACTTGGCATTTTTTTCTTTCGGCCATATAGGAAAGACACGGATTACACCTTCGTATCCTTGTAATAACATTTCATTGATACAAGAAGGTACAGCGCTCAAAGTCTCTATTCCTCCTCCGGCTTGTTCAATCCACAAATTGGGTAATGCAGTTTTATTTATACGTTTTTTTAACTCTGATAATAAGCTTTCACCATCGTATCCCAATCGAGCCGCAGCCGTATAATATGTTTCAAAACCATTACCCAGATTATCCCAATGGGCATCTTTCAAACCTCTACATTGTAATGTATCGGTTTTCCATCGATACACCTCGTCCAACAAAATATCGCACATAGTTGAATCAGTTACCGTACCACATACCCCTGAAGGGAACACCAATCCGTGCATCATGACCCTTCCAAATCCGGGAGCAGTACGACTTCCTGACCCAGTTCCTCCTTCACAGGCTTTAATACGAGTTATTCCATCAATATCCACAGTCGGTATCTCGCTTAAATGATTCAAGATGTGTTCCCATTTTTCCACTTTGTCTGCATCAGTCTGTAAAAATCTACTCATTTCAATAATGCCAGTAAATAACATACGACATAACCCCAATGACACAGTCGGATTGATATCTCCAAAATTTTTTTTCCAATTCTTACCTTCCCAAGGTCCCACTTCCCAAAAATTATCGTTATAACTGACATAGCGACCATTTTCATACACCAAATAATCCTCCCAGAAATCAGCAACTGCCCGGATAAAAGGATATACTTTCTTTACATATTCCTTATCATAAGTATGATAAAAACGCATAAACATATTGGTCGTACAAAATAAGGCATTACTTTTTTGTCCCAAAAACATATAGCCACCTTCAATACCTGTATCAGGAGTACCGTACTGCTTCATCATATCTTCGGATGTAAGAGGAAACATACTAGAACAAAAACCTTTAGGACCGATACCGACTGGATAATAAACTCCTTCTTTACCTAAAAATTCTTTCGCATGCGACCGTGCTTTGTCCATATATTCCAAAATTGGAGTATCATAAGGTTCTGACAAATCGATATGATTAGAGGAATAAACGCCCCACCAGGGAGCCATATAGTTATAATTTGTATGATAATCACCTGCCCATCCTCCGGCTGTCGCATCCATTGTCAGGCTTGTTCCCCATAATCCGGGAGGGAAATCTGTATTCCGACTACAACAAGCCAGTAGGTATTGTGAACCATAATAATATTTCTCCAGCATAGGATCACCTAGTTCCACCTGCGATTCATTCCAAAAAGAAGACCACCACTGCTTATGCTCATCAAACAAAAATGCTATCTTTTCCTTGTTTATCGCTTTAAGAAGCTCCACGGAACGTTCTACATAAGCTTGCTGTTCATGATTTGTACAAAACGATAAAACAACAAAAACCTTTTGGCCTTTTTCCAATAAAAGTCCGGACAGATTCTTGTTATCCAGAGTAAACATTCCCACCGACACGGCTGTTGGCCATTCCAAAGTTTGACTGTCAAATTTGCGTACATACCAATTGATATCATCCGTGCAACCATTACTCAACTGTGCCCCCATACTTTCATCCATCACGAAATCGAGGTTTAAATGAAGCGGCTTGTCGCCAGCCTCCAACTCTATGAATGCCATGTTTTGCGTTGCAGCACACCAAGCATTTAATCGGTATGAAAAACCATCTGCTTTCGCAAAAGAGCCTTTCAATGTAGCATCGGCAATAGACTGTTCAACGTGATAAGATGCCCCTTCCATAGCGGGAGAGGAAATCTGTAATTGTCCTACATAGCAAACCCCGCCATTGGGATACCCGTTCTGTGCTTTCCAAAAATCATTTTTAGAAAAATAAAAGACTTGTTTATCCGGAGTCCCTCCCCAAACCATTCCGATATCACCATTACCACAAATGGCTCCATCTGGCACCTTATTAGTAGGAGTGTTAGATGGTGGCGTACTCCATTCACCTTTATATAGAGGTAGAAATTCCACATGTTCTACCTCTTTCACATCACAACAACTACAGATTAATATCAATAAAAATAATTTACTTATTAGAGAATTCATAACTTCATGGTATTAATATACAGATACAAAAAAGGCTGTTGCTAAACCATTCAGTAAACAAACCCTTACCTTTTTCAGCAACAGCCTTCTTTTATTAATTATAAGCCGGATCCTGAATCAAAACACCATTAGCTTTGTCTATTTCAGCTTGTGGTAAAGGCCAGAACATAAAACGATCTTCATATTTTGCAGCTACAGAATAAAAAGGTTCTTTTGCAACAATTTCCGGAACATTCTTCAATTCATTCCATTGTTTCAATTGGAAATAACGCCATCCTTCAAAAGGAGTTTCATAACGCCATTCCTTTCTCACGCGATCACGAAATAGCTCTTTCGTCAAACCTTCTGGCAATAGCGGTTGTCCTGCTCTTTGACGTACCTGGTTAATAGCATTATACGCTTTTTGTGTAGGTCCGTTCAATTCATTCTCCGCTTCTGCAAGCATTAACAAAACATGAGCATAACGCATTAAATTGATATCCGGTCCCACCTTCATATTTCCAGGATTAACACCTTCTTCAAATGGTTGAATAAAACGTATCGGACCAAAACCAGTTAAACTTGGTTCATTATTATAAATTACTGCATTATCCGGATAATTAGCCCTTTCAGGAAAACGATAAACAGATGCTACAGTAATACTATTACGTAATCTTTTATCTCTGTTTTCAAACAATTTTTCACGTTCAGCCACTATCAAATCATGATCTGCAGTCCTGGAATTTATCAAATCCTCATCAACAGGAATTGTCAGTGGCGATTCTCCCCAAGGTAACCCATCTATACATTCAAAAGCATTAACTAAATTTCTTTGAACCATCAAAGAACTCCAGCAACAATATACTTCATTCACATTATTACAGATATCAGGAGAGCCATACCGTACAGAGAATATCATTTCTTGCGAATCCATTTGTTTAGACTCAACAAATGCCATACGCAAATCTTCATCCAATGAATATCCTTTTATTTGTTCACAATACTCTACCACTTTACGCATTTGATCCGAATTCGATACACCACACGGGATTCCATTCTCATCGGAAAAGCCGTTAAACATAGTCACTTTTGCCATAAAAGCCAAACAAGCACTTTTCGTCATACGTCCCGGAGCCTCCATATAAGTACGATCATCAAAACCCGCAATAGCTTCTGAAAAATCCTTTATAATTTGATCATAAATATCTTTCCTTGTCACTTTCGGCTGATATTGATTATCCAAAGATAAAAAGTCTGTAAACAGAGGTACCTCTTTATAACACAAATACAACCAATGATAATAATAAGCTCTCAATGCTTTTCCTTGTGCTTCCATATATTTCCGTACTTCATCAGAAATATCGTTACCTTGATATTCAGACAATTTTGTCAAAAATAAATTACAACGAGATATAGCTTTGTATGCCAATGAAAAATTACCGGAAACAAAACCAGTCGTTGTTGGATACAAATCTCCCATCATCATTCTTTTTGTCTGACCATACGTATCCTCATCATATTGGCATAAAGAATTATCAGTCAAGTTATCATAACTAGGCAATGCTTGGGAAAAAACACCCGGCCATTCATATGCTACCGAATAACATGAATTCAAAGCAGATTCAAAATCAGTCTTTTTCTGCCAAAATATGGACTCTGAAGGACTGGAAGGAGGATCTTTTTGTAAAAAATCATCACATGCAATCAATGTAGTCAGAATAGACAATAATCCAACACATAATATTTTCGTTTTCATAAATCAATCTTTTTAAAATTCAACATTTATACCAACTGAACAAATACGATTTTGAGGATATTGTGTAGATACGCCATCTCCTTTTCTTTCCGGGTCAAGTCCTTCGTATTTTGTAAACGTGAGTAAATTGTCTCCAGAAAAATATAACCGTACTTTTTCCATACGTATTTTTTCTGTCAGTTGTTTAGGCAACGTATATCCGATCGTCAAGTTTTTAAGACGAAAATAGGAGGTACTTCTCAAGAAATAACTATTCGTACGAGTATTTTTACCCCCACCCAATGTTTGATAGTACAATCTAGGATATTTTGCATTATATGGATTTTCTTCCGTCCACATTCCCTCTACATAATCTTTCGTCGGAGCTGATCCTTGAAAAAAAGGAGCTTCTCCCCATCTTGGATCTATATAACTTTTTAATCCAGAAACACCTTGTGTCAACAAAGAGATATCAAAACCTTTCCAACTGGCACCTGCATTAAAACCATATTCAAAAGCTGGATATCTACCCGAAATCAACATCCTGTCATCATCATTAACAACTCCATCATTGTTAGCATCTCGGTAACGCAAATCGCCAGGTTGTGTATCATCACTATATTGTTTCGGGGCCTTATCTATTTCCTCTTGAGTTGCAAAAATACCGATGCAATCCAACATATAATAAGAATTATACGGTAAACCTTCTTCCCTAATCACTTTACCGTCTTTTTCCGTCACACCAAAATGACTTAATGTGTTCCGAGTCCTATCCACATAGAATCCCACATTATAATTCAAACCGTCAAATAGACCTCTGGCAATTTGATCGCTCCATGCTACAGATAGTTCTATGCCCTTATCTAACATGGTTCCGTCATTTATAGTTGGTGCGCTCATTCCCAGCAAACCAGAAATTTGAGCAGAACGCAAAATTCCATCTGTTTCTTTTCTATACCAATCGAAAGTTACATTCAACCGATTAAAGAAAGACAAATCTACACCGACATCAGCAATTGTCGTTGTTTCCCATTCTATATCCCGATTAACGTAAGCCGTTTGAGTATAAGCTGAAGAAATTGCACTTTTATCAAACGTATATGAATTAACCTTAGAAATCATAGCTTGATAAGGATACAATCCTATTTCCTGATTTCCCAACTTACCCCAAGAGGCCCTTAACTTCGCATTATTTAACCATGATAAATTCAAATCTTTTATAAATGATTCTTCTGTCAAACGCCAAGCGCCAGAAAAAGAAGGGAACAATCCCCAACGTCCTTCCGGTGACAAGCGGGAAGAACCATCATAACGAGCATTTGCTTCAAACAAATAACGCTCCTTATAATTATAGTTGACACGGAAAAATCCAGACATCAATGCCCATTCTTCCACTTTTCCAGAATTACTCCAATTCGGAGCACCGGCACCTGCATCGATAGTCGGTAAATCAAAATCATAATCTCTTCGATAAGCCTGCAATGTTTCATACTTATTAGACTCCATACTATAACCTGCCATCAATGAAAAATTATGATTTTTGTTAGGTGTTGTAAAATCATACTTCAAATAAGTATACAGATTCGTATAAAACGTCCTATTTTCATCAACAGAATATCCATATCCTCCTTGCATTTCTGCCATCACTCCTGTATGATAATTATAAACCGGCTGTGGATTACCTCTCCAATATTCACTTCTGGTATTAATCTGTCTTACAGCGCCTTTAGTATACCAAGTCAACCCCTTTGCCAAATTAATATCCAACCATAATTGTGTATTTACATCCGTATTGATATCCGTATGACGATGAAGCCCTTCTTCAAAAATCATTGCCATATTTTTATTCATCACCTCATTATCATAAGCTTTTTTTGTATACCTCCTAATACCGGTTCCGTCATCTGGAAGCCAAGGCATATACGTCGGAGCCTGCGACATAGCTGATAAAATAGCATCATCTTGACCATGCCCATAATAAACACGATCACCTTTCATCAAATTTGTAAAGAAACCGACCCGCATCCAATCTGTTGCTTGAGTAGCCAAATCAGCCGTCACATTATACTTTTTGTAATTAGATTCTTTCATGGTACCATCCTGATCCACAAAATTTAAAGCGACATTATAAGTCGTTTTATTAGCTGTGCCTGCCAAACTCAAATTATGCTGATGAACAAATGCCGGATTAAAAGTATAATCTAACCAATCAAAGCTAGGATACTCAACAGAACCATTGGAATTTCGATATTTCTCAATTTCTTCTTCCGGATAAAGACCTCCTTCCCCAGAATTCGTTTTTGCAATATTGAACAAAGTCATATAATCAGCAGAATTGGTTACCAAATCAAACATTTTCGTAGGTGTATGTACCGCAAAATTTCCACTATACGATATAGAAACTTTATCACCATTCGTTGCTCCCTGCTTAGTTGTAATAAGAATTACCCCATTTGCAGCCCTAGCACCATAAATAGCACAAGAAGCAGCATCTTTCAATACAGATACACTTTCAATCATACTTGGATCCAAAGCACTCATATCACCAGGGACACCATTTACCAAAACCAACGGGTTCGACCCAGCTCCAGAAAAAGTACCCACGCCACGTATACGGAATGAAACATTTTCATCACCAGGTTGTCCTGTACCTTGAACGACACGCAATCCGGGAATTTGTCCTTGCAGCATAGTTGAAGTATTCGTCACTGGACGTTTTGTCATTTCTTCCCCGGAAACAGCTGTAACAGCTCCTGTCAAATTTACCTTTTTCTGTGTTCCGTATCCAACAACTACAATCTCATCCAACGTTTGTAAATCTTCTTTTAAAGATATATTCAACAAAGTTTTATTACCAACTTTAACTTCCTGAGATACATAACCTATATAAGAAACAGAAATTATTGCATCCTCCGGTACTTCCAGCATAAAGTTTCCATCAAGATCTGTAATCGTGCCTATAGCTGTACCTTTTACAGACACATTTGCTCCGATAACAGGTTCCCCATTTTGGTCCTTGATTACTCCAGTAATCTTCTTTATTTGATTCGTTTGGGTAGTATGTGGTAATTTCAAAATAATCTGTTTACCAACAATTTCGTAACTAATTTGTTTTCCGGCAAAAGCCTTCGCCAAAATATCTTCCAAACTCTCCTGCTGGCTATCAATTGTGATCTTTTGATTCTGGTCAACCGTTTGGTCCAACATAAAAGTATAATCCGTTTCTTTCTCTATTTGTGTAATGAACTGTTTTAACGTTCTGTTCCTTACAGCCAAATCCAGCTTTTCTGCTTGTGCATACGCAATATTATATACACCAAATGCAGCTAATACCGGAAATAATTTCCAATTTAACTTAAACATGAGTATAGCTTTAAGATTATAAATAAATATCTATATCTTTGCCATTATATATCACTTTTTACTAAGCTCATATGAGCTTAGTAAACCTACAAGTATATATACTTCAAAAGGCATGGAGATTAGGGGTCTCTGTGCCTTTTACGCATAAGGCTAGACGCGTTGCATTTGAAAAAAGTCTACTTATATTTGATCGTCACCTCCTTTCCGTCTAATTTATACTCAATCGGAGTGATCTTATTAATCATCTTCAATAGTTCCGTCAATGACTCCGTCTTAATGGTAAACCAATAAACTTGAAAGGGAGACACATTCGACAATGTAATATCCACTCCATACCAACGTTCTAATTTCTTCCATACCTCTTTTGCCGGTGTACCATCAAACTTCAACAAATTATGATGCCAGCTGGATTCAACCTCTGCATCACAGGGAGTCACCTGACAGGATAAGTTGTTTTTCGACACCATTGCGATCTGATCTGGAGACAGATACGTCAGTAATTGTTGGCTGTCAGCCGAAAGTAAACTTACTTTACCTCGAAGCAAAGCCACCATTATATCTTCTTCGTCGGCATAAGCACTGACATTAAATGCCGTACCATGTACTTTTACATCAACGGCACCGGTCTTGACTATAAAAGGATATTGCGTATCTTTTTGAACATCAAAGAAAGCCTCTCCTTCCAGATTGACAATACGATCTTGTGTACTATACTGATAGTTATAAGACAAACGTGATCCGGAATTCAGCCAGACCAGTGTACCATCAGGAAGAACAAGCTGAGTTTTCTGTCCGGGAGGTGCCATAACTACATTTTCGAACTGAGAAGCCTGCCAGGATTCTTTCTGATCATTCAATAAAAAAGAGAGTGAAAAACCCAAAACTAAAGCAATAACAGCCGCAACCGATGAAACACGTATCAACAATGAACGGGAATACATCGGAATCTGCTTTGCCTTATCGCGGATACGTGCCTGTACCTTATTCCATACCGCTGCTTTATCCGGTATCACAAAGGCAGAGTCATCCACCCGAACTGCTTCCCATTGCCTCTTCAGCTTTTCCAGCAGAAGAGGATGTTCGGCATCTTCGTTCAACCAACGATTTATCTCTTCCAGTTCTGCCTGTGTGCATTGCCGGGATAAATACTTGGCTAGTAGTTTATATGGTATTTGTCGTTCGTTCATTTTCCGTTTCTTTTATTAGTTGACACATAATGCCCCTTAATACCCCCAAAGGAATTTGAAATATTTTTTACTGCACCTTTCTGCAGAAAATTTTCAACACACACCTTTCAGCCTTCAGCCGATTGCATCAATTGTATTTCAATACATACAGCTAAAGCCTAAAACGTGTGTGTTGAAAAACTTATTTAGAGGGATGAATAACTTTATAGGTTTCTCCAGCCTGGGTAGCAAACGAGAATACATTTCCTTTTCTCTTTACCGATACCGGTTTGCCGCTGCATACGACCTCTATCTTTTCTCCTAAAGCAGGGGCATACAATTGGCATTTACCACCTCGTTCACTATGTACTTCCAGGTCAGTGACGGTCGAACCGTCATAGTCGGCAGAGACAACAAAGGCCCCTTTCGCCCGCAAGCGGGTGAAGGAGGCCGGCTGGTTCGTCCAGCAGGGGAACAAGTAGAGTATATTGTCAACTGACTGGAGCATCATGGAGTTGATTGTCTCCACCACGGTAGTCTTCTCCGCGCAATGATGACCATCTACAATCAAAAAGTTTCGTCCGGTGCCTTCAATCAACTTTTTCATACTGTTAATCAAGAGATTCGGATCCATTCCAAGCCTTGCCCACATCACGTATGCACTCAGTCCCAATGCATTCATCGATTCGGTAAACCCTTTTTGTGATACTTCATAGTAATATAAAGTATTGCGTGCAATCTGAAGAGCCGATGAGTCGGAACGCAGGTTCAAGACCTCGCAAGGATAAACAGGGTGCATCTGTATGACATGGTTAGGCAAGTCCCATCCATCTTCATTCTTGGCAAAGACAGGTAATCCCTCATTGGGTTCTTTAGTCGGTTGTATTACTTTATAAGTGGGCAGATGGTTAAGGATGTCTTGCCATTTCTTCCTCCTTGGCTTGTCTACGCCCAACAAGTCACTATATTTGAGCAACAGGCTGAACGTCTGTTCCACGAAAGCCAGATCGGAAGAAGGGTTCACATCCCAGGAGTTTTCATGCGCTCCGGTTGTTATGGAGTAGCGATAAGAATCGCCATAAGGTTCTTTCACCAGATAATCTTCGTAGAAATCTGCACAGAGGCGGATATACGGATAGGCATGGTCGCGCAGAAAGTCCTTATCTCCCGTATATTCGTAATACCAGCTGAACAAAGGGACATTGAAAGGGGCATCCATGGTTTGCTGCCAGTAATAATTATAAAACTCACCGATACCCAATGCTCCTACCGGGAATAATATGCCTCGATACGACTTCCCTTCCAACGACTTATGCACCTTGCCTGCCTCCTCTCTAGCACGGCGCTTTCCTTCGGGTATCAATAATTCAAGTGATTTATAGAAAGGCAAAGCTATCTCTGGCCGGTTGGCAGAAAAGGCACTATAAAAACCTCCCTGGCTGTTGTAATTTAAATGGATGTCGCCATGATACATCATCTCGTCGTCCATGTTCCAGACACCATACATACCACCAGACACGGGTGAACGACGATTATATGCGGAAGCCAGCAGATAGATAGAAGATAAGTATTGCCGATTGAGCAGACTGTCATTCGTCTCCACATACGAACGTGTCCACATATCTTTCCACCAGGCAATCTTATCCACTTTGATACGGTTTACATCTGCTTCATCCACCGCTGCCAACCGGCTTGCAGCCTCTTTTAATCTCGGGGCATTACCTTTTCCTCCACCGGATACAAAGGTTATCACCCAAACAGGATTCTCGGCAGAGACTTTAAAGTCAATCCTGACCATGGCATCAGAAATTTGTAACAGACGCGCTTCAGTTCCTACTATCTTAGTCGAAATTCCGGCACAGCAAATCCATCTTGTCTCCGTGGTCTTTGTTTGCCGAGTAACTTGGGCGATAGGGCCAACGACCGAAGAAGTTGTTTTATAGTACGCAAAGCGACTATCTGCGTATGTATCGACAGATACACTGACTGGTTTCTCCGAAGTGGTAGAAAGCTCTGTTATTATAAAGTTTTCATTCATTCCCATCCAGGAAGTCATAGTGATCGGTTGGTCGGTAGCCGTCTTCATACGTAATTCAGCATTCAACTGATCCATTTCATAACGAAAGACAGTCTTATCCGGGCGGTTGATCGAATAATTCCCGGCATGAACCGGTGAATGAACGGTCAGCGTAACACCACCGACCGGCAATGCTGAAGGGCCGCTCCCCGCCCAATTAGAAAAACCGTCAGTGACGAAATCAACCTTGGATATTTTCAACGTCTGGCTGTTATCGGATGTAAAAGCAACCACTCCCACATCTCCGTTCCCCATATAAGGACCTAAAGGAGCATGGTTACTACGAATTGCGTTCCAGCTGAATGGTTCCTCCCAAAAAGCAGTCATCAATTCCTTTTTCGATTCAAAAAAGAGCGAATCCTTTTTCTCATCAGCAACAGCCACCGCTTCGACTGGCAGTTGTATGAGCAGAATCAAAATTAAAGACCATATACTTC
>OGPA01000206.1_pt1 | contig 67875 bp, 72 predicted proteins | sample 1552841 | NCBI WGS metagenome assembly OGPA01 (sample SAMEA2579916, study PRJEB22360) | human gut metagenome
TATAAGCGTGGGTTCATCATATTTGGTGTGGTATCTTTAACTATGGGAAACTCCCGTTTCCCATTTACTGACAGCTTTATCAGATACAAGTAATCTGGCAGCTAGTTCTTTCTGGGTCATGTATTTTTCTTTACGGAGCATGGAGATAAATTCTCCAAAATTTTTCTTATCAATTTCAAACATAACCATCACCACCTCTGATTGATACCTATATTTTATAATCTTGCTATGATTTTGCCAACCGAGAGGTAGTAGAATCGGTCATTCTACCATCTCTTTATATGAAATTTTCGATAATAAAAAAGAGCAGATATGATTCCGGGAACAACAACACACATCAAAACTGTTCCGACCGTCAATGCTTCAAAATCTTTTACAAATGGTACTGCTCCAATATAAAATACACCTACCGGAATCGCCACAATACCAAGAATCCGGTGTGCCACATTCCATGTTTCCTCATCCGCTACTGTCCATGGAAGTCTTAGTCCTGTATGTCTTGTAAATGGCAGCCTCGGCGAAATATATCCCATAAATAACAAAACAGCACTCACTAGAAACGCAGCAAAGTATTTTTCTCCTACCGGGCCTATCTTCACCATACCGGTTCCTGTAATGATTGATCCCACTATACACATTCCCATCACGACCAGATTAAAGATTGTTGTCATGCGAAGTGCTTTCAATTTTAAATCCTTTGTTGTCACAATCGTAAGCGCTGCCAGATTCTTATAAAGAATACAAAGTGCTGCTATAATACATACTCCTACTGCCAACACTTGCATGAGTTCATTCTTGATTACTGATATGAATATCAGAGAAATGATGACCAGAAACAAGCTTTTTCCTCTGATTCTATTTGCTTGTTTTACTAATCGCTCCTGTTCACACATTCTTGCCAGTTCTTCATTGACTCTCGTAAGTTCACTTACTAAATCTTCATACAACAAAGCTTCTTTTTCTTCTACCCCTAATAAAGAATTCACCGAAACTTCCAATACTTTTGCTAAATGTATCAGTTCATCAGCATCCGGCACCGATAAAGCATTTTCCCATTTTGAGATGGTCTGTCGTACCACATGTAATTCTAATGCCAGTTCTTCCTGGCTCATTCCTTTCTTCTTCCGAAGAGTTTTTATTCTTTCACTCAGCATATTCTTTGCCTCCCTTCGGAATCATTGAAACATGATTATCATACTACGGTAAAGCAACGCTAATTAACATTCGCCTTTTTACGTACCAGATTATAATTTGTATCGTAATATAAACCCAATTCTGAACAGATCCTTTGATTCATGATTGTCAAAGCGTCATGATATTTCTTATAATCCGGTGATAAAATTTTCATGTTTGGAATAAAAATATCGTTATATCCTTTATCCTGCAATTCTTTCATAAATTTTCGTTGTGATACATATACTGGATGAAAACGCATCATTCTTTTTATGCGATATCCTTCTAAAACATTCTTTTTTAACTTCTCATATTGGACTTCATCCGCATCCAGATACAAATTCATCTGTGCATCCATCTTAGCGGCCATTACTTCCGGCGATACTGCTTTCTGAAAACGATATGAAAACCAACTGAATAACTTCATAAATATCGGAATCCTGATTTCTGTATTATCCCAAAAATCACAGATTGTTTCATATGCTTTTTTCTGTTCTGATGTTTCTATCCTTCCCTGCAAATAAGGATAAAAATGATGTAAAAAATAAAACCCGTAAAAACCCGGCACTGCATCTTTGATTGCTTCACCAATTGATTCATATTGAATTTCTTCTGATAAATTCTCTACATTTCCTGTCGTAATGAATTTTTTTAACTCTTCATATTCCGTTGTTCTTTCACGAAGCTCTCTTTCTTTATCTTCAAGGATATGAAACAAAATATCCTTATCCTGTTTTTCCAACAACTTTTGAATATCTGAAATACTAATTCCAAGTTTTCGATATACTGAAATCAATCGGAGCGTTTCCATATCATTCTCCGAATAATTTCTGTATCCATTACTATCTTTTGTTATTTTAAGAAGCCCTTTTTCTTCGTAAAATTTTATTGCCCGTTTTGTAATATGAAGTTCTTTTGCTATTTCATGAATGGTCATATGCTCCACCTCCTGCATATAGCTTAACGGTATACGCAACGTACAGGTCAAGCAAAACAAGCAAGATTTTCTGATTATTTATTTCTGAAAATCAATTTGCGTAATATAGCTCCTATGATCATCCCTATACTGGATACAACCAAATACCACATAGAATGAATCATTGCTGTCTCATTATAGTAAATAAATACAGATGGTACGAATACTATTGCAGTGATTACAGGATACAAATATTTCATCTTTTTATCTGATATGAAGCCAATCACTGCAGAAAGCAATAATGTTGCCAATATGATTAAAATAACCATCCCCATTGCATCCGTTGGACCTGCAAATAATGGGAACACATAAAACATAAACATTTGAAACAGTAATACTACTGATTCTTTTAAATATTTCTTCATGCTGCCACCTACACCCCCTATAAGCATTTATTCATTTGCAACTTGATTTGCTGGTTTTGACAAGATATAAGAAAACGTACTGATTATGAGTGTAGCTATCATATGAGATGCAATATTGAGAAGAGTAAAATTATAAGTATTTGACACTTCTCCAAATTCCAAAAGATATCTGCATCCCATGCCTGCCAGAACAATCCCAAAATTGATCAACACGATTTTAACGGTTGCACTGTCTGGCAATAAACGTCGTTCAAAAACACCTAATTCAATATAGCAAGCAATATTGAGCCACAAAGTAATTCCTGTTAATGTGTATGAATAATGCTTGTTCCAATTATAGAAGGGAAATGCTGCACCCGCTATTATCACAAATACAACCAACAAAATCACTAAAAATCCTCTACTTTTCGTCTTCATAAGCCTTCTCTCCAGCAAATCTAATTCCTCTACATTACTCAGCAAGCAACCTACTCAATAATAGTCCTCTGTTATTGATAAACATTTCCGTCACTTTATAACTTTCTGTTTCCTCGTATTCACACTTATGTATTTCTCCGTCATCAAAGGAAATAATCTGTGCACCCGGTATCCCTAACAGAATTGGTGAATGAGTAACAATAATAAATTGCGCTCCCTGCTTTGCACATGCGTATATTTCCATAAGCAACGTTAACTGTCGCTGCGGTGACAATGCAGCCTCTGGTTCATCGAACAAATATAATCCATTTGCCTTCAACTGATTTTGTGCAAGTTCAAGAAAACTTTCCCCATGTGATTTCTCATGATATTTCTCTGATGGATGAGCGATATCTGAATAACGTTCTTCCTGTGTTGCAACATTATAAAAACTTTCTGCTCTAAGAAAATATCCCCATTTAGGTTTGCGATATCCTTTCGAAATCCGCACTGCTTCATGTAACCTGGAATGAGAATCATATGTGGAAAAAGTATAGTTCTTTGTTCCACCCTCCGGATTGAAACCATATACTACTGCAAGTGCTTCCAATATGGTTGATTTTCCGCTTCCATTTTCTCCAACGAAGAAGGTAATAGGCTTTTCAAATTCCAATTCTTCCAATCCTCTGATTGCCTCTATTCTGCGAAGATAACTACTGCTTTCAATTTTATCCCAATTAATAAACAATTTTTGAATAAATTGCGTGTTCATATCGTTCTCCAATGTATACCTATTTCATGGCCACAAATTTCGCATCCTTTACATCAAAATAGTCATCCATATTGCTGCTAAATCCGCTGGCTTTCCATGCCTGATCAAATGTAATTTCTTCTATATTACTTAAAAAGACGAACGTACTGTCTTTTGTTGCATTGTTCATTCGACCCGTAATTTCTAGTCTATACTGATATGTTTGTTCATCTGTCTTCCATGTGCCATCACTCATTTCGTAATGCTTGACCATGACAATCAGCTTATCATTATCCAAATTCTCTTCTGCAAGATCCGGATCTGTCTTCTCATATGTTTTGACTACCGATACGTCTTGAATATGCTCCGGCCGTACCCATTCTCCTGTTTCCACGTCTTTTTGCAGTACCAACTCATACCCACCATCTGCACGTCCAAAATAAATTTCTGTGTCATTCTCATCTAAAACTAATGTAAATTCACTTTTTGCTCCAAAAGAACTGTTCAACCCTCCAAACGTAGAATAAAAGGTAAGATAATGTGGTTTCACACCACCGCCCTTATCTTTGAATCCTCTTATGTATCCCATAGAAGAGGAAACTCCAGCATGAAAAGTCAGATTTTTTCCATCTTCAGATAAGGAATATTCCCCCAACGCTACATCTGTTCTCTTCGTAAATCCAGTTCCAATCATGAATGACAAAAGTAAAACAACTAATACAGCTATTATAATTGTTAGTTTTCTCTTCTTCATATACGTTTCCTCCGAAACTCTGCTAAATACATTTTAACCGAATTGGGAAAAATTCTATAACGAAATGCTCCTGCACAATACCCGTGCTCGGATAAGATGTTGCAACACGAAATTCAACACCATCAATTTTATGATGATATCCCGGCTCACAGTTTCCAAATACAATATACTGGCAACAGCAATATTCCAACATTCCGTTTTCATCGAGATCAAGTGGGGATGTTTCAAAAGGTTTTTCAATATCAATTCCTAATGAATCTAAATAAAACGCAACCATTGGAAATGCAGATCTGACTTGTAATCTGTAATTACGACAATAATCACAATCGCATAATGCAGAATCTTCTATTGATTCATAATATTCTTTGGTCTTCGTAATATTTACATACATGTATCCACTTCCTAATCTTCTTATTTCAAATCTCTATCAAATTTTTCTAAATATGTAATTCCATTTGTTTCAATTATTTTCATAGATTATTCCTCAAAAGTATCAGTAAAGAATCTAAATCTCTTTTTCAAAAATCAAATCAAGCTCTTGTGTATGACCTGTTCCTCTTTGTTTTGTTGGTATATATCCTACATATCTCCATCCATCAGAGGCTCTTCTGTTTATGATTGAGCGATAATCATCAATACTGTAAATATTACCAGAACCAAATCCCCAACCACCAAAATCACAGCTTACAGTTTCATATTCATATCTATACATCTTGTTTCCCCCTTTGCATCCAATCATTATCGATTCATTACAGGTGAAACCACTGGTTTTCCATCCCTATCTAATAATGGTGTCATGCCACCAGAATAACCACTTGCATGATACAAATAATTCACACCCGTTTCTTTATCAACCCAGATTTCCATAACATTCATTGAACCCTGAGAATACACTTTTTCAAATCTATCATTCTTACCCATTTATATTTCCTCCACAAAATGTTAATCGTCAATATTATTTGTTATATCGAACACACCGACAATTTTATTACAGTTTTTACATAAGAAGGCATTTGGCACTTTTGTTTGACTGTACAAAATACTTGTCTTTCCAATCGTACGAAGTCCCGTATGCACAATCCGCTTTAATCCTTTTTTCTGAAATTCTTCCATTGGTACCCAACCAGGTGCGACACCATCAATGACTAATCCGCCTTCTATCATTTCGTTATTGCAAATCGGACACTTCATAAAAACACCACCTTCAATTCAATTTCTCATTAGATATTATTCATAAGCCAATCTTTCAGAATTCCACAACATTCTCTAAGTACATTATTGGGGAGATATAACACATTCGAATCCGCAGCTATACCACAAACGCCTTCTAACCCCTGTACTTTTGCAATCTGAACAGCTCTAAACACATGGAAATTATTTGTTACTATACCAACGCCATTGTACGATTCTTCCATAAGAATCTTGCTGTTCTGAATATTTTCGACCGTACTCGTTGATTTATCTTCTAAAACAATTCTATGTTCGTCTATGCCCTTATCCAGAAGATACTCTGCCATTCCCTCTGCTTCTGAAAATGGTTCATTTGTTCCTTGTCCACCAGAAACAATACATATCGTATCAGGATTTCCATTCAAATAATCAACTGCTGCATCCAAACGATATTTCAAAACAACACTTGGCCCATCTTCTCGTACCTGAGCACCTAAAACAATAATATAATCCAGATTTTGGTTACCTTTTGCAGAAAAATCTCCCATAATCATTCCACATAACATTACTACTACAGCAATTCCCACGCCCATCATTGTATGAAAAATTACTTTCATTTTTCTGCGTGTAGTAAAAAAATCTGTATGAACAAGAAAAGTCCAGAATAGGAAGAAAACACCAATTACTTCCCATATGATCCAAAATCCTGTGCCTGAACCAACCTGAAGAACGAGTATGCCATATAAAATTGATAGTACACCCAATACACTTAAAATGGCTTTCTTCATTTCTCTCACTGTTCCTTTCACGTTACTTTCTGTTTCTGATACATTTTACGACCTGATAAATGCCAACCAAGGTCATCAGAATTGGAATTATGATCCATAATCCATATGAACTTACTGGTTCTTTGTACATGAGCAATAAGAACCCTATTCCAATTATCGCAATCACAGCACCTGCATATAAACCAAGCACATCAATCTTTAACTTGTCAAAACAACCTTTCAATGTTAATGCTGCCAACACAAACGCCAATGATCCGAAGGTAAAAATTATTCCCCCAAGGATTAATCCAAAATTAGCCTCTTTGATGCCAAATACCAAAAGGAAAACTCCTGCCAGTAATGCAATGGCAACCAACAACGCACTAACTATAAAAGCAAATGGGAAAATAGATTTACCATCTTTTTCTCCGTTCTTGTTCAAAAATCTTTTCCTGATCAGAAAGATTCCAATAAGCCAAAATGGTATCGAAAATATCAGCAGACTATAATTTTTATCCCTGATAGATACATAACCGGCAAATATCAGAAATCCAATAAAGAACAGTAAAAATCCCAAAGTAAACATTTTGCCAAATATGAACTCCATTTTTTCTTTATTCATGATTCTTGCAATACTTTTTCCCACCATGGAAAGACTGCAGATCAAAAACGGAATAAAGATAATCTTCGGGCTCGGAGATTTTATCATAAAGTGCAATAACAATACTGTGGCAAGTAATGATGTAATTAAATTTTTTGTTGCCAAACTTCTTTTCATACAAACGCACTCCTCGTCAACTTGGAACTCATCACTCTGATAAACCAAATCTTATTTATATTCTGTCATCCTATGTAAAGATACAGAATATATCCAAGCACTAAAAATATGGGAATTGCACATATTATGCCTGAACCCAAGCATATTTTTCCTAATAATTGCATCTTATTCGTATTTTGTACTCTGCTCTTTCTTATTAAGTTAATTGCCGTAATCATCAAAGCAATCATAAGTACAAAGAGTGCAATTATTAAATACCAAAACAAAATAATATTAGGTGCATTCTCCATAATCAATGTCTCCTCAATTTGTGTTATACCTCTTCATAAAACTGATTCGTATAGCCAGCCCATTCATGTTCGTATGGTTTGCATTCCGTACCAGACACTTCTCTATAAAACGCTGCTGTTGCCGCCTGCTTATACGGTGTCAGCCAAAGATTACCGATTCCTAATGTGAACGCACACAGAATACTCCAGCCAATAAAGCTAAATTGCAAACAGAATAAACGCCATTTGTTCCCATACATCATCTGTTTTGAACGGCTGATTGCCTCACTCGCTGACAATTCCGGATTTTCCGCAAGGATATACTCCGTCATAGCATAACTGTAAGAAGCGATAATTCCAGGAATAATAAACAACAATGACCATAAAAGAATGTAAATACTTTGAAGAAATCTTGCAGCTGCAGTTGTCTTCCAATCTGAAAAATACGCAAACAGATTCTCAAAAGAACCTTCTAATCTATCAACTAAGTTTAAATTGAATTTAGCATATCCGACCTTGATAATACTTCCTAAAATAAATTATACTGCGCCCATGATCAAAGCAGCGATCATGATATATGTAAAACTTCCTACCAAAAATGCTCCGATATCTGAATTAAGTCCACCACCAGTTGAAAAGATGGTCTGTCCGGCAAATTCAAAACTTGCATCGGCACTGGAAGCATCAATATTTATTTTCACTTTCGGTCCCATATCTTCTACAGCACCTAACAGCGTTGCTACTAATCCCGCTAATACTGCAATCTTCCATTTCCCATTCAATGCTTCTAAAATCTTCTGCCAATCTCATAACTCACCCTCTTTTCTTATAGATTTCCGCTATTTCTTATGACACTAAAAACTGCACAATATTCCAGTCGCATATCCAAAAACAGAAAAATACCAAAATAATCATGATACCAATACAAATCCATAGATTTTTCTTATTTAACGAATATGCATATTTTAAAAATCCCACGATAGGCAGTAACACTACAAATAACCATAGTGCAAGTAAAAATATTCCTATTATAACAGCAGTCCCTTCATCCATGGAATAATCGTATTTATATATAATTCCAGTAATATTTAGAAAAATCATCGTTAACCAGACCGGACTGATCAAGGTGGTGAACGCACACCACATACCCCAAATTATATTCGTAATTTTTCTCATATAACTCCTTCTTAGTTACTCATTGTTATTCTCAGGAAACTGTATTTCCTGTCTCACATCTTCCGTTGCAAATACCCACCATTTTTCATTCATGAATATTTCAATGGTTCCTTCCTGTGGACCATACTGATATCCGTAACCTGTTCCAAAGTTTGATTCTCCATCCTGTGTAGGTTTCTTTGTTCCATCCACAGAAGATGTAATTTCTCCGTCCATGACACCGCATCTTGCTTCTACACTGCTTTCCATTCCGGTATCAAGATATAGTTTTCCATCAACCATAACCATAGGTATCATAGCCCATTGTTCTTGTTCTTCTTCATTAACAACGCGGATACTATATACATCCTGCAATCTCGCCGGATCACTTTCCATGATTTCACCACTATGGATGATTTCAATGATATCACCCACCTCTGGTTCTAAAGAAGGATCCAAGGGTTCTATTTTAACCTCAATCCTATCAGAACTACGAAGTTCCGGACTGCCTTCAACTGGCTCTACCAGATAATAACTATCAAAAATTCCCAATATCTCAGCCTGAAATACGGAATCAAGACTGCATACCACAACTTTATCTTTATTATTGCAGCTTACTTGAAGCTGTGTATGTTCATCAATTTTCCAGATCCATGTGTTTTCAGATTTTATATCCGGATCTTCCCACACGTCATCAAGTTGATAATTTCTATAACCAACCAGCAAATCATTGATATCTGCTTCATCCATTTCAGCAATAGATTCTAAAGACGGCAGATTGTCCTGACTTTTTCTAGTATAATATCCGATAAACCATGCACAAACTGCAAGTACAACGATCAATAATATAATTATCACAATTTTAACTTTTTTCTTCATAACACTCCGCCACCTTTCCCTTTTACTATTTGCGTTTTCCTTTTACAAGCAGATAAATATTTTCACAACACACATCAATACTTCCGGTCACTACAAAGCCACGCAGAAACGTATAAATATCTACTTTATCTCCTGTAACCTCCATCATAAAAAACACGATAGCCATAAGCATATATATAATCGCTCTGACAATACTTCCATTTGACGAAGCACCTTGCATATGCTGAAAGACCGGTATTACCAGAAGAAATCGGAATAACAGCCATACATATAGGCCATAAAACATATACGTTATTCTAAGACTCCATGGAAACGAAAATTCCGGATGTGATACTGCAACTCCTACAAAAATAACTGCTATAAGTAATAGAATGGACCCAAGGATTATGGATGTTTTCTTTTTCATCATACAAATCACACTCCTCACAATAATTGCTTTTGTTACTAAATAAAATGAAAAGCAATCGGAACAAGCAACACTATAATTGCACCTATTACACTTACTGTTATCACTTTTTTGAACTCTCTCTTTTGTTGTTCGGTCATCTCTTTATACCATGTCATAGAGCTACACCTCCTAAATCAACTTCACTTGTATATCCGGCACACGTTTTTCCTTAAACGTTAGTTTCCATTCAATCCTCTCTGGTTTTTTAAAATGCATGGAAGAACAACATACTCTCACCTTTGCCACAGTTCCGTCTGGATGGTAGTAATCTTCTCCGTCTACTGCTTTTGGTCTTAATCCTATGATCCCGACAGACGTTGCCCCTCTATGTGGATTCCCCTGCTTCCTACGAGGAGAATCACCCTGACAAGCGTCCTTTAAGTAAACTTCCTCCAGCTCTGGAAATAACGTATACGTCATAATGGAATATTTTGTAGGCCATTCCATACTTTCATCCTGGAAATGACTCGGATCCATTTCTCTTTCTTCATATTCTCTGACAGTAAAAGTATGTATTACACCCGTTACAGGATTTAGGATTTCATGCGCTATTCCTTTTTCCGGGGTTGCAAAAGGTTTACTCGGAATCTTTACCATTTCACGTTCTAACTGCATTTCCAATGTTCTTACCGTACGTGGTTTTTTCTCTGTCCATGGATAAGATACACGATGCACCGCCCATGCTTTTTCATAACCATATCCATAATGTTCTAAAACCCATTTCGCCTCCGTCTCTGTTTCCAGATCTTCCGGCATACATTCTTTTGGAATCCAGTATACGCAGCATCCCTGTGCCTGACGAAGTTCTGTATCATTCACAAATAGTTTTGAATGAAAATCCATATTTAACGGATGTTCTTCCTGAATTTGTTCGTATTCTTTATTGCTATACGCACTGTTATTTTCTTCGTACAGATTCCACTTATTAATAAATTTTGCAACTACTTCTGGTTCCACTTCTATACAGAAATCAACGACCATGCCCTTTGAACATAAATGAACAGCTGGTATATGCCAGATTTCGTTGCCCCAATTAAATTCTTTATCTACTCGGATTTCTTTCCCTTCGCGTCCGCGTTTTGGATAAAAACCACCTTCATGTGTCACTTTCCATTCAGGAGCAACTGCTTCTGACTCTTCCACTTCTGGCAACATTTCATAATATTCTTCTAAAAATTTAAGCTCGCCATAATCAAATGCAGCCTGTAAATCTTTTATATAATAGAATGGCTGTTCCATCGGCGTGATCTGAAATTCTTCTTTGAGCATATCTATAATGGCACGCTGCTTTTCACTCGGTTTATTATCCATGATATATTGTTCAAATAATTCTTCATCCCACATATAGGTCTGCTCTATTGCATCCATACTTCCACAGGCTAATAACAATCTGAGCAGTTCTTCAAAGTTCTTTGCAATCGGATGAACATTTTCACCTAGAAGATCTGATGGACTAATCGCAAATACCATTTCACCAAATCCTTTGATAAAACAGTAATGGATTCCATCCACACCTGCCTCACCAATTACTTCGGCACCTATCGGTGTGCAAAAATAGTTAACACCAGATATATTCTGATCCAAGCCAATCACAGAATGATCTATATTCAGTTTCTGAAATCTCTGATATGCGGTCATAGTCCTTCTCCTGTATTTTTATTCTAATTCTTCACTCTGAAAATTCAGGTCATATCCATCCATTGATATGATCAATGTTGGAGTCCTACTTCCATCATCACCTTTAGTAATAGATGTTACTGCTATTCCTGTTCCCTCTTCCGAAGTAAGCGAGTATATCACAGAGTCCTTATTCTCTTCCATGACTTTATAAGTTCCGCTATACTCGGTGTTATTTGTAACATCTGTAATCGTATATTTTCCATCCGAAACTACACAATCAAGATTCATTTCTTTAATGTTTTCATCTTCCTTATGTGCTTCATAATGTTCTGGTGCACAACCTAAGACTCTTCCATCTTCACTTGATAAAACAAATGTCATATTCCAATCATGCTCATCAATTTTTACAGTTTCCTCTTTAGAACAGCCTGTAGAACCCACCAACAAAAACACCATAAATCCTGCTAATAAAAATTTTTTCATTTTATCTATTCCTCACTTTTCAATTCCACCAAAACAATCTCCGGTCGATTATTTACACGAAATGGTAAAATACTATTTCCAATCCCTCTACTTACAATCATGTTCGTACTGCCTTCCGTAAATTGACCTGCATCATATTCTGGAAAGAGCCCTTGATTTGGCGCTACTATTCCTCCAATAAAAGGCAATCGAAACTGTCCTCCATGTGCATGTCCACTAAACACCAGGTCAGCTTTACATTCCACATAGACATCAAACAATTCTGGTCTATGTGAAAGTAAAATAGTAAAAATATCTTCATCACTTATAAGTTCTGATAAAACATTTAATGCTAATGTTTCTGAATCTCCGAACAGATAATCCGTAACAAAGCTAGGATCCTCCATTCCTGCAACACAAATGCTTTCCCCTGATTCTTCTAAAAGAACAATTTCATTCTTTAAGACTTGAACACCTGCATTTTCAAGACCTTCTGTTAAATCTTCATATTCATCAATTCGTGCTTCATGATTTCCCGATACATAGTAGGTCGGTGCTATTGCTGAAGCTTTTTCAGAAAAAGAAATGGCAATTTCTATATCTGTGTTTCGGGAATCTACCAGATCACCCGTAAGCAAAATGACGTCCGGTTCACATGTTTCCAGCAAAGATAGCAGCTTTTTATTGTCTTTCCCAAATTCTGCATTATGCAGGTCTGAAATCTGTGCAATCCGAAATCCCGAAAAGCTATCCGGTATCTTTTCATTTTTGATTGTTATTTCATTTATCATTAATGCTTTATTACCCCATACGATCCATCCAATAATAAAGAGCAATATCACAGTCATCAAACAAATTTTCTGTTTCTTATTCAAGTTCTATCTTTCCTTCACCAATTTATAATAATTCTCTGTTCCATAATGGCAGCTTTGGAAAACATCATCCAGAAAAATATTAAAAAACGGTGTCATTTTATTATATATTTCTACATCTCCCGGCTTTGGCTGTTCCAGAATCATTTTGCTGAATTCCGTAGTAACTGTTCCTGTTATGATTTTTCCATACTTCCAATCATCGTCCTTCAATTTTCCATACTGCAACGCAAGAGTAATCCATTCCTGTTCTTCATTCCAACAATGAATCTCAAATGTCTTTGCTGTTTTCAAATATCCTGCGATCAGATCCATCCATGCACTATTATCTTTTGTCATATGATCAAAATTGACTGATTCATACGGATCAGCATCTGATATTGGCTCTTGTGCTGGCTTCAAGTTCATAACAATATCTGCCAGATGCATGAATATTTTCTCATCTACTTTCTTCATCTTATTGTCCCTTCCATTACGTATCAAATTCTACATAGTATAGAACGCGATTATCAGAATCATATAATGCTAGCGTAAAATTGAAAGATGCCCTGTTAAGTATATCTTTATCGCTAAATGGGTCTTTGCTTTCTGAATGTCGATCATAAAAATAATAATATCCATTCTGAATATCTGGAATTATTGTATCTCCACTTTCATCAGTCAAATATGGACCTATACTACTTGTATCCACTTCTATGCCATATACTAATGCTTCCATGTTTTGACTTAAAGGCATTGGCTTCCAGCCATCATTATCTTTTATTTCATCTGAAAATTTACTATCTTCAAACGATATTTGTTGAAACAGCATTCCGTCCCCATGGAAGCCACCATGAGAATCCGAATCCATAAGCACATTTCCTTTACGTACATCAATTCCAAGACTTTCTGATATGTCACTCTGTATATCTTTCTTTCCACATCCTACTAAAGAAAATATCATGAGCAGCATCAACACTATTATTCTTCGCATGTTCAATCACTCCATATCTTTTCTGTCTATTAATAATCCTCTTTGCTTTTTCCATATTGAATAATTACAGTTTTGCAATCATCACAATGAAAAGCTGTTGCGGATGAATTAGCCATATATCCATTTTCATTTCCAATTGCAATTGCTCCTTTTCCCATTCCGGATAAGGCAGCCACCTTTTGTTTTTTAGGCGTCCAATGCAAACCATCCCTACATTGAACATAACCTGATTCCATCTCTTTATTACAATAAGGGCATTTCATAATAGATTCCTCCACACTAAAACTCTTTCAACAATTCTTTACGCTTCTCATCGTATTCTTCTTTAGTAATCAAACGCTGTTCATACAAGGAATTCAGTTTAATCAGCTTCTCTTCAATATCTTCTCCATCATCATAAGTGTTCGGACGTTCCATACCATCTTCGATAACAATCTCATGTGTAGCAACACCTTCATCTGAAAATCCATTTTTATAATTCATGAATGCTATCATCGCTGCTACTCCTGTCCATATTAAGCCAAACAATCCAAAAGTCGGAATCACCACAAATACTCCTAAGACCACAAATAAAATACCTACAATAAATCCCATCTTAGATTGTGTTTTCCCTGGTTTCACTTTTATTCTCTTAGGTGCCATATCAAAACCTCCTTACAAAAATCCCTTCGCTACATCTTTCTCTTTAACTCATTCAGAATCTGTTCAACTCTGATAATCGCATCAGACACCTGTTCTTTTGCTTCTGAAATTTTTGACTGAACCAGATAGTCTGCCACAAATCCATCAAAGAAGAAATCTGCAAAAGAAAGAAAGCTTCCTACTTCCATCCTCAAATCCAATGGAATATTAACGTCTTTTAATTCTCTCTGAAATCGTTTCAAATCAGTTTTTGCTACTTCCATCAGTTGCTGAGCGTCGTCCATTTTTGAACGTTTCATGATGGTAGAAAACAATCCTCCACCAAACATATCAAACAATCCCCAGTTGCCTGCGCTATTCAATTTTTCCTGTGCTTTCCTAAGACTTGATAATGCACGTTCTCCTGCATCCAATGCTTCTTTCATTTCTCTTCTCATAATTTCGTTGCTCATATTTCCTCACTTTCCGCAAGCTTCATGTGGCAGCTACTTATATAATAAAAAAAGACTCTTATCATGACGTCTGCCACAATAAAAGTCTTGCTATCTCATTTGTTACGGATACCTTTCAGTATCGATTGTCGGTTGCAAACCCATCCTTTCGGATGTTCAGCTACTCCCTTTTATATGTACAACATAATAATAGCATTATTTTATTCCACCGTCAAGGACAGCAGACAATCATCATATAAATATCAAACAAAACAGCTTCATTCCAAAATATCCCTCATAAATTGTCACACACTTTACTACTTTAATTTTATCATGCGTATCACATATGTACAATACTTGATATCCTTAAGAATTTTTAAAGAAAAAAGGATACACAGGTGGTTTTACCTATGTATCCTACTTTATATCAATTATCTTGATTATGTCGCGCATCAAAATACTTTACGAACATATTCAGAGCATCTTCCGACAATCTAGTTGTCTTCATCATTTTTTCTATACTTAGTCCTTCCACGCAATGTTTTTGATAAACATAAGCGGCAACGTCATACGATTCCAATATAAGTTGAGTCAACACCTCTCGGAAACAATCTACATACTGAGAAAAAACATCATCTTCTCCTACATCTTCATATTTATCAAGAATAGCTTCCACCGCTTCATAATCGGCTTTCCCATCGTTTTCAATTCCCGCTATAGCTTCAATTTGTTTCAACGCATCCTTACGTTGTTCCGGATTCATTCTTGCTATTAACCAAATTGCTTCTAAAGCCGGCATTTCAATATCCTCTGGTAACGGTGGCAACTGAATATACTTTACATCTCTTCCCATAAAACTCTCTCCATTTCTTTATGCTCTAATAATTTTTCGTAAACCGATGTTTGCTTCTTCCAAAAGCACCTGAATGAAGGTACCTGCAAACAATACTGCAAATGCTACAACAGCAATCACAATTAGCGCAATTACATTCGCCCACTCCTGATAAGCCAGAAACAGAATCATTGCTGCGATTACACCAATTCCCAATAATCCATAGCACAATCCATAAAGTGCAATCATTGATTTTACCACCAGCCATATCAAAGATGTGACCACTAGCAACGGAATTGCTATAATTTTTCCAATAAGTTTTAAAATAACCATTACGCCTCCAATCTTACCATAGTCATATATGGCATGTCATGATTCACTTCTGCACGATAGTAACTATCCATTGTAGATGGAGCATTAAACAATGCAGCCAGCAAATATTTCTTTATGTTCTTTACTTTTGACGTATTGCTCTTAAAGCAATCCATCACATATTCGATATGAGAGTAATTTAGCTTTAAAAATTTACTTTTCACAAGTGCAACAGGATATGTATTACTTGCAATTACCATAGACTCGTTTTTATTCAAGACAGTCTCCAAAATCAACTGCTTGATTCCTTCAATAGTTTCTATTTCGTATGGGTAAGCTACCAGAAGATCCTCAAAAGAAATATTCTCTTTGATAATTTCATCGTAAGCATCCATTTCACTCATCATATCAAAATCGTATCCCATGTTAGCATCTTGCATTTTTGCAGATATGATATGATTCGATTTAATATTACTCTCTTCAAGATCATTCTCTTTAGTATTATTAATAAGTGGTGCCAAATCAGACACTTCTTGAGGTGTCCATACAGAACTTCTTGAAGTTCTCATATCATCACTTCTTGAGGTGTCAAAATCGACACTTCTTGAGGTTCCCCTGTTTGCACTTCTTGTTGTATGTACCGAATTCTTAACCTTAGATTCTTTATCTTTAGCTGATATTTTTCCATTTTCAACTTTCGATGCTACAATCTCAAATTCATCAGAAGTTCCCTTTTCAGAACCTCTGGAAATACCGACACTTTCATCAGCATCTATCTTAGTACAATCTCTTTGCACTAAAAAACTTTTTACATAAAGGATGCTCGGCAAACCTAAACCACGTCTTTTCTTTTCCACAAGACCAAAAGACTCTAATTCGGCCAGATATTCAATTGCTTTCTTTTTCGAAAATCCTAAATCTTCTTGAATTTCTGCAATTTGATAAATAATATAAACTTTATTCTCTGAATCAAACCAACCATTTTTCATAGATAGGCCCATGCGATCAAGTAAAATACCATATAACATCTTTGCTTGTAGAGACAGAGAAGAGAAGGTCTTCTCTGTCAACATTGCTTTCGGTATTCTTATAAAACTGAATTGGTCAGCTTGAGAACCATAATAGTAATCAAACTTCATATCATTCACCTGCCTGTCTTTGTTTCCATTCTTGCAGAAGTGCAATAATTACACCTTCCATCTCCGAAGTAGAATAATGTGCTGGAAAGTATTTATGTAATTTCTTTTCAGATAAAGTCACTTTCTTTGATGGAATTCTTCCTTTTAAGTTTGCATTTAACACTTGTATCATTTGCATTTGGTTAACTGTAGTCTGTTCCAAATATTTTCTAAGTCCAGCAATCTGCTCTGGTTTTACAACACCATTTTCTTTGATGTACTCATACAGCCACTTCTGTATCTCCTGATCTATATAAGAAATCTCTACAGCTATGGTAAAGCCTAATTTCTTTTCATCTACCATATCTAATAGTTCTGTAATCAGCTCTGTTAAGCGAATACATCTTTGAATAGAGCGAGCACTTTCCCCGACCTCTAAAGCCATCATTTCATCAGAGCGTAAATGTGTGCCACTTTGGCACGAATTATTTTTTGACGGTCTTCCTGCTTTTCTTTTCATTGCCTCTAACATCATTCGGTATGAGAATGCTCTTTCACTAGGCAATTGTTCCTCTCGCTGAATATTTGCATTAACCATTGCAATGGTTGCTTCGTCATCATCCATCTCTTTTACTATGGCAGGAATTGCATCTAATCCAATCATACTAGCTGCGTGCATTCTTCTGTGACCAGAAATCATTTCATACTGACCATCTTCATCTGTACGAACTGTTACAGGCGTTAATATGCCTTGAGAACTGATACTTTTAATCAGCTCCTCCATTTTTTCATCATCTCTGACCTTAAACGGATGATTTTTAAATGGATGTATATCATCTATCGCAATAGTAACTACTTCTTCGTAGTCACCAATTCCCATAATTTCTTCATACGATACTAATTTTACAGGTGTTTTTCTTTTAGCCATTCTTAATTACCTCCTTTGCCAGCCAATCATATCCTAATGCACCAGGATTGTTTTTATCGTAAGCAAAAATACTCACACCATCCTTAGGACACTTTGAAATTGGATTTGAACGCGGAATAGATTGCTCAAATATCTTGATATGCTTTCCATATGCTTCACTCACAGCCTTTTTATATTCTTTTGAAGAGTTATACCAGTATGGATCCTTTGTAAATAAAATTCCCTCAATCTCAATTCGAGGATTATATCTTTTCTTCGTATTTCTGATTACTCTTAACAGTTCGACCATGCCATCCAGCGCATAATACTCTGGTTCAATCGGTATCAGAACACTATCAGCCGCAGCCATTGCATTTACAGTCAACATACCCAAAGAAGGCATACAATCAATAACCACAAAATCATATTCCGTTTTTAAAGTATCAAGATATTTCTTTAAAATACTTTCCCTTTCTTCTACCGTTATCAAAGAAATATCTGTACCTGACAATAATTTATTTGAAGGAATAATATCTACTCCTTCTGCATTTTTGATGACCGCTTCGTATGGATCATACTCCATTTCCATAATCACATACTCCATCATTGTCTTTAATGTTACCTTTGTGGTTTTAGCAATTCCAAGACCAGTAGATAAATGGCCCTGCGGATCTGCATCTACCAGCAATACTTTTTTCCCATTTTTTGCTAAAGCTACACCTAAATTAATACTTGTTGTTGTTTTCGCGACTCCACCTTTCTGGTTTGAGACTGCAATCACTTTACCCATACGGATACCTCCTAATCAAATTAATATAAGAAATAAAACTATAACGCAAAAAAGGACACCTTCGTTTTATTGAAAGTGTCCTTAAAAGTACAATATTTGATTAGTGTGCGCGTGCAAATTCGTATACGCTTCATAGGTCAATTACGTACATAGACGTATTATTCTGTACTATTCATACAAAAATTGTTGCACTTTTGTTGCAGTACGCACTATGATTGGATCCGAAAACCCTTGATTTTACTGGTTTTTTACTTATCCAGAGACTTCATCGTCGGGAAGAGCAGCACGTCTCTGATTGCCTCAGCTCCTGTCAGAAGCATACACATACGGTCAATGCCGAATCCAATACCACCGGTCGGCGGCATACCGATCTCCAATGCGTTCATGAAGTCTTCATCTGTTGTATTGGCTTCATCATCGCCCTGGGCAAGCAGTTCTTCCTGGGCTTTAAAACGTTCTCTCTGGTCGATCGGGTCATTCAGCTCAGAGTAAGCATTTGCCATTTCCCATCCATTCATGAAGAACTCGAAACGCTCTACATATTCCGGATTTTCTGGCTTTTTCTTCGTCAGCGGCGAGATCTCAACCGGGTGGTCCATAACGAACGTCGGCTGAAGCAGGTGCTCCTCTACAAACTCCTCAAAGAAGAGATTCAGGATATCACCTTTTTTATGTCTCTCTTCAAACTCAATATGATGCTCTTTTGCAAGTTCTCTTGCCTGCTCCAGAGTCTCAACTTCATTCCAGTCAACGCCTGCGTACTTCTTCACTGCGTCAACCATTGTGATACGCTCGAACGGCTTGCCGAGATCCATCGGGATTCCCTTGTATACGATCTGTGTCGTTCCGAGCACTTCCTGTGCAACAAAACGATACAAATTTTCTGTCAGATCCATCATGCCGTGGTAATCTGTAAATGCCTGGTAAAGCTCCATCAGAGTGAACTCCGGGTTATGTCTTGTATCAAGACCCTCATTACGGAATACACGTCCGATCTCATATACCTTCTCGAGTCCTCCGACGATCAGTCTCTTCAGGTACAGCTCAAGGGAAATACGAAGCTTCAGATCTTCGTTCAGGGCATTGAAATGTGTCTCGAACGGTCTTGCCGCTGCTCCACCTGCGTTCTGTACAAGCATTGGAGTCTCAACTTCCATGAATCCTTCTCCGCTTAAATACTTGCGGATCGCACTGAGAATCTTGGAACGCTTGATAAAGGTATCTTTAGACTCTGTATTCATGATCAGGTCTACATATCTCTGACGGTAACGGGTATCTACATCTGTCAGACCGTGGAACTTCTCCGGGAGGATCTGTAAGCTCTTGGAGAGGAGTGTCACTTTCTCTGCATGAATAGAAATCTCACCTGTTCTTGTTCTGAAAGCAAATCCTTCCACTCCGAAGATATCACCGATATCCGATTTTTTAAAATCAGCGTAAGACTCTGTTCCGATCGCATCTCTTGCAACGTATACCTGGATGCTTCCCTGTAAATCCTGGATATTGCAGAAAGAAGCCTTGCCCATGACTCTCTTAAACATCATACGTCCTGCAATTGCCACATGGATCGGACTTGCGTCCATGATATTTCTTCTCTCTTCGTAATCCTTTTTAAGAGCTTCTTTCGCCTGCTCCTCATCCATTCCCTCTACGTTCGGCTCCTGGCGGTCTTTTAACAGCTCAGTCTCATGTGCCTCGTAAAGACCTTTCACCTCAAGCGAATGATGTGTCTGATCGAACTTTGTAATCTGGAACGGGTCTCTTCCGTTCTGCTGCAGCTCTGCAAGTTTCTCGCGGCGAACCTTCAGTAAGTGGTTAATATCCTGTTCCTGTGTCTGCTGTGCCAATCTCTTCACTCCCTTTTCTTTGTATTTTTTAGATATTTCTCTGGATAGAAAGTACTTTGTACTGCATAATTCCGGCCGGTGTTTCTACATCGACAATATCATCCTTGTGCGCGCCGATCAGAGCTTTTCCTACCGGAGACTCGTTGGAAATTTTTCCTTCCAGGCTATTTGCCTCGGTGGAACCAACGATCTGGAACTCAATTTCTTCGTCATACTCCAGATCCAGTACGTCTACTTTACATCCGATATTGATCTTATCAGAATCTACTTCATCCTCAACAACAACCTCTGCGTTTTTCAGGATTTTTTCGATCTCTTCAATTCTTGCCTCGATATCACGCTGCTCATCTTTTGCTGCATCGTACTCGGCGTTCTCGGAAAGGTCTCCCTGCTCTCTTGCTTCTTTGATTTTACCGGCAATTTCTCTACGTTTGTTTACTTTGAGATCATGAAGCTCGTCCTCCAGTTTTTTCAGGCCGGCATAGGTAAGAATCGTTTTTTTCTGTTCCATTTTATACACCCTTTCTATCGTTTCTGTATCCAGTCATATCTGATTTTATTCTGTAAACTCTCCGGAAATGCGCTGTATTTTCAGTATTCCCGGTTGAAATAAGGATAGACTCCGCCTATCCTAACAATTAAAGTAGTATAAAGGATTGCCCACGGAATGTCAAGAAAAAAAGAAACGCAGGAAAGATTTTCTTTTTCACAAATCCTTCCTGCATCTTTCTCTTATTTTTCCTTTATTTTTCGGATGAGCTTCCTGTCAGTGCTTTCTTTTTCCAATTTCCTTTTTTATAGAAAATCAGCGTCAGAAGCGCACCCATGCACCAGCTTACCAGCATGGAAATCCAGAGTACCTGATATCGTCCGTTTGGCAGCTCCGGTGTTCTGGTCAGAAAGGCCAGACCGTATGCCAGCGGCACACGGATTACAACGGTAACAACCATCGAAATCCACATCGGGGTCATCGTATCGCCTGCTCCACGCATGACGCCGGAAAGCGACTGTGTTATTGCCATGGCAATATAGCCGACCGCAAGGATCTTCATCATATTGGCACTTAATGTTACGAGCTCTGTGGTATTCGTAAAGATTCCCATCAGATGATGGCCGAAAATAACAATTAAAAGGGTAATGGTCGTTGAGGTTCCGACTGCAACCAGTGTTCCCTGTTTTGCACCCTGCTCTACGCGGTCCATACGGCGTGCACCGACATTCTGACCGGCATACGTTGTCATCGCGGTACCAAACGAAAAGTTCGGCATCATTGCAAAGCCATCGACACGCATGATGATAACATTCGCGGCGATAACCATTTCACCGAAGCTGTTGGTCAGCGACTGTACGATAACCATCGCCATGGAGAAGATCGCCTGGGTAATACCGGACGGCAGACCAAGGCGGATAATTTCCATCGAATACTGTTTTTTCATTTTCAGATATTTGGGTCTGAAATCAAAAATGTCGGTCATACGCATCAGACGCCACATGCAGAGTACTGCAGAAATTGCCTGCGCAATCACGGTCGCGTATGCAACTCCGGCAACGCCCATGTGGAACTGGGAAACGAACACAATATCCAATACAATGTTGATGACCGTTGCCACCAGCAGATAAATCAGCGCCGAAATCGAATCGCCGAGTCCGCGAAGGATACCACATAGAATGTTATAGTACGCACTGCCGGCACAGCCCACCATCAGGATCACCAGATACGAGGTACACCAGTCGATGATAGAATCCGGTGTTTTCAGCATTTCCAGCAGCGGTCTTGAGAGGACGGCTCCCAGAATCATAATAATGATGGAAGAAATTGCTGTCAGCGTGACGCAGTTTCCGATCGTCATCGAAAGCTCTTTTCTTTGTCTTGCTCCAAAATACTGCGACACCATGACGCCGGCGCCGACAGAAATTCCGACGAACAGAACCAGAAGCAGGTTTAAGATCGGGCTGGCGCTTCCAACTGCCGCAAGCGCGTTGTCCCCGACATATTTTCCGATTACAATACTGTCAACCGTGTTGTAGAGCTGCTGGGCAATGTTGCCGATCAGCATAGGGATTGTAAAAGCTACAATCTTTTCCCACGGCTTTCCCACCGTCATGTCGGACGGTGCGAAAAGTTCCTTCATAGTCATACACTACACTCCCTCTTTTGTGTTTTTTGTCCCAATACCTCTGTTTATCAGTATAGCATAAAAAAAGCACCCCTGATATATCAATATTGGCATATCATAGGTACTTTTTTGACTTGTTTTTATCCTCGTTCCCACTCATTCAGCATCTGTTCCAGCGCCTGCAGGCTCTCCACCTGATTGATCGCCGCGCGCAGCTTTGCCGAATGCGGAAAGCCTGCCGTATACCATGCAACATGCTTGCGCATCTCGCGGATGCCGATCGCGCCGCCTTTGTATTCCACCTGCATCCGTGCATGGCGGAGCATCATTTCTTTTACCTCATGCTGGGTCGGCCTTGCAAGCGTTTCGCCTGTTTGCATATAATGAAGAATCTGTTTAAAAATCCACGGATTTCCTTCCGCGCCGCGTCCGATCATGATTCCGTCACAGCCGGTCTGCTCCACCAGTGCCTCGGCACTCGCCGCATCTGTCACATCGCCGTTTCCGATAACCGGAATCGAGACTGCCTCTTTTACCCGGCGGATGATATCCCAGTCTGCTTTTCCGGAATAAAACTGCGCTCTCGTTCTTCCATGAACCGCAATTGCGGCCACTCCGCAGTCCTCGAGGATCTTCGCAATTTCCACAGCATTCGCCGATTCTTCGTTAAAGCCCTTTCGAATCTTTACGGTTACAGGCTTTTTCACTGCCTTTACCATGCTTGTCACGATTTCCCTCACCAGATGCGGATCCTTCATAAGGGCCGAGCCTTCGCCGTTATTGACAACCTTTGGCACCGGACAGCCCATGTTAAAATCCAGAATATCAAACGGCCTTTCTTCGATCTGAGCGGCAATCTGCCCCAAAATCTCCGAATCACTGCCGAAAAGCTGCAGGGACACCGGATGCTCACCCGGATCGATCGTCATCAGATCCTCGGTATTTTTATTCTTATATAAAATTGCCTTCGCGCTCACCATTTCCATACAGATCAGGCCCGCGCCCTGCTCCTTGCACAGAACACGAAACGGCAGATCCGTCACCCCCGCCATCGGTGCAAGCACGAGTGGGTTTGGCATCTCCACGTTTCCGATTTTCAGTGGCGGCATCTTTTGCAGTGTACGTTTTTTATTTTCCATTCGGCTTCTCTCCGTCCTCTTCCATCAGCGCCTCCTCCGGCACCTCCTCACCGAGGAAGAAGACACGGTAATACAGCTCCAGGGATTCCAGCAGCTCCTTTTTTTCTTCCTGATACTGCTTAATCCGGAGCGCGCCGCCGATCTCGTCGTACATCGCATCTGCGTCTACAGCCTCTGTCTCAAACTGCAGACTTCCGTCGCTGTCGAACCACATGGTAAAAATGCCGCCGATTTCCACTGTAAACATAACACACATAACATGAAGCTCATCCTGCACAGACTGTGGCAGGGATGCAAAATCCTGGTTAAAATAATATTTCTGTTCGTATGCACTTGCTCCGCAAAGCACTACTTTTTCATTATCTGAATACATAATTTTTCCTTTCTCTTCCTTTTCCGGTCTCTCTATACGTAGCTGTATAAGCCTCGCACCGAAACCTCGCCGGAATGCACCTCAGCGATCGTTCCGTCCTCTTTTTGCACACGCAGCTCACCGGTCGGCGTGATGCCAAGTGCAACGCCCTCGAACGGTTCCTTCGGATCGAGTACACGCACCGGCTGGTCTTTGTTTGCAAGCACAGCCTCATATGCTTCCTTCAGCCCGGAGAGATCCCCCGCCTCCAGGAATTTTTCGTAATTCTCCTCGAACGCCTCCAGCACCGCTGCGACTATTTTCGCCCGATTGACCGGATGCCCCATTTCGATCGCCAGTGACGTCGCGATCTCAGCAATTTCTTCCGGAAACTCCGTCTGGTTCACATTGATTCCCGTTCCAATGACGACATAATTGATGTAATCGATCTGTGCACTCATCTCGGTTAAGATTCCGCAGAGCTTTTTCCCGTTCAGCACCGCATCGTTCGGCCACTTAATTCTCGTGTCGACGCCGAGCGCTCTCTGTACCCCCTGCACAACAGCAAGTCCCATCACAATCGTCAGCATCGGCGCTTTGGCCGGCTCGAGATCCGGGTACAGCAGGAGGGACATCGAAACGGAAGTTCCCTCCGGCGATTTCCAGACTCTTCCGCGGCGGCCTTTTCCAGCGGTCTGCGTCTCGGCCGTTGTCAGTGTACCGTTCGGCGCTCCTTCTTCCGCCAGGCGCTTCGCCCACGTATTTGTCGAATCTACTTCATGGCTGTAATAGACCGTCTGTCCAACATATTTCGTATGCGTGCGGCTTTCCAGCTCGTCCTTCGTCATCAGATCCGGCTCGTTCAGCAGACGGTAACCTTTATTCTGTACCGCCTCGATCTCGTATCCTTCCTCTTTTAACTGATTCATGATCTTCCACACTGCAGTACGGGAAATTCCAAAATGTTCACACAAATCCTGACCCGAAACATTTTCTCCTGATTCTCGCAGAAGGCGCAGTGTCTCAGCTCTTTTATTTTCCAGCATATGATATCTTCACACTCCTCACATAAACCAACAGCAGCGCTGCGAAAGACGTGCTCCGCAGCGCTGCTGTACGTGTCTTGCCATTCTTCTATTATACACAGTCTGTTCCGGTTTTTCCACCAGAAAGTTTATGCACCAAGCGTTGCTGCCATCACAGCTTTGATCGTGTGCATGCGGTTCTCTGCTTCCTCGAAGACTCTCGACTGTGCGGACTCAAATACCTCATCGGTAACTTCCATCTCATCCAGTCCGTAACGGTCGTGGATCTCTTTTCCAATCTTTGTTTTCAGATCGTGGAACGACGGCAGGCAGTGCAGGAATACCGCGGTATCCTTGGCATTTGCCATTGCTTCTTTTGTCACGCGGTACGGAGTCAGATCGTGGATTCTCTCCTCCCATACGCTGTCCGGCTCACCCATGGATACCCAGACATCCGTATAGATAACATCGGCGTCTTTCGTTCCCTCTTTTACATCCTCGGTGAGGGTGATGGTTGCGCCGCTCTCCTTTGCATACTCTTCACACTGTGCAACGAGTTCCGCGTTCGGGAAGTATTTCTTCGGTGCGCAGGCTACAAAATCCATACCCATTTTTGCAGATGCAATCATCAGGGAATTTCCCATGTTGTAGCGGGCGTCGCCCATGTAAACGAGTTTGATGCCTTTTAAGTGGCCGAACTCTTCCTGGATTGTCAGCATATCGGCGAGCATCTGGGTCGGGTGGTACTCGTTGGTCAGTCCGTTCCATACCGGGACTTTGGAATATTTTGCCAGCTCCTCTACGATCTCCTGGCCGAATCCACGGTACTCAATTCCCTCATACATTCCTGCAAGAACGCGGGCCGTATCTTTGATGCTCTCTTTTTTACCGATCTGGGAACCGGTCGGGTCAAGATAGGTGGTTCCCATGCCGAGATCATGTGCGGCTACTTCGAAGGAACAGCGGGTTCTGGTGCTGGTTTTCTCGAAGATCAGCGCAACGTTTTTACCGCGCAGGGTGTCCACCGGAATGCCTTTCTTTTTCTTATCCTTCAGCTCTGCGGACAGATCCAGCAGATAGGAAATCTCTTCCGGGGTGAAATCCTTTAATGTCAGAAAATCGCGTCCTTTTAAATCCATGGTGTGTTCCTCCTTAAATATATCGGTATGTAATGTATTTTTATCGCTTAAGATGGTTTCTATTATGAAACAGGCCGGCGCATCTGTCAAGGGGTGAAATGTATATTTTTACGTATTTTACTTGTATTATTCATAATATATGTATTTTTATACATTTTTATTCTGTTATTCTTACCGGCAACTACAGAATCTGCCAGTGGCAGCTCCCTCCGGATGCAGAGCAATAAAAAATTCTCCCGTGTCCGGCATGATGCGTTTCACGGGAGAATCCTGCTTTTTTATTTCTGTCCTTCTTTCCCTGCCGGGCCTTTCTGCTCTTCCACGATTCCCTTGAATGTGGTAGCCAGACTTGCCAGTCCCTGCAGATCGGACGGAACAACAATCTTCGTTGCTTTTCCATTCGCCAGAACACCAAGTGCCTCGAGACTCTTTAAGGTAAGAACCGCATCGTCAGCACCTGCCTCTTTGATGGCACGGATACCATCGGCATTTGCCTGCTGTACTTTGAGGATCGCCTCCGCCTGGCCTTCTGCCTCGCGGATTCGTTTCTCTTTTTCTGCCTCAGCACGAAGAATCGCTGCCTGCTTCTCTGCCTCTGCATCCAGGATCGCAGACTGTTTTTTACCTTCGGCAACCAGGATGGTCGATTTTTTCTCACCTTCTGCAATCAGGATTGCTTCACGGCGTTCACGCTCTGCTTTCATCTGTTTCTCCATGGCTTCCTGAATGGCTGCCGGAGGCATGATGTTTTTCAGCTCAACACGGTTGACTTTAATGCCCCACGGGTCGGTTGCGATATCGAGAGCTGCCTGCATCTTCGTGTTGATAATCTCACGGGATGTCAGTGTTTCGTCCAGCTCCAGATCTCCGATGATGTTTCGAAGTGTCGTTGCGGTCAGGTTTTCAATGGCCATCAGCGGATTTACAACACCGTATGCGAACAGCTTCGGATCGGTAATCTGGAAAAATACGACCGTATCAATCTGCATCGTAACGTTATCTTTTGTAATGACCGGCTGCGGCGGGAAATCCACCACCTGCTCTTTTAAGTTCACGCGGATTGCCACGCGCTCGATAAACGGAACCTTAAAATGAAGACCGGTTGCCCAGGTGCCTTTGTATTTTCCAAGACTCTCAACAACGTAAGCACTGGCCTGCGGCACGATCTTCACACACGATGCTGCAATAAACAGTACAATCACAAGAAGAAAAATCATTAAAATTCCTGCAATTCCTCCACCACTCATGTTTCATTTCCTCCTTCTTTTTCTTTGACCTTTACAATCAGCTTGACGCCTTCCACACGGAGCACTTCCACCACGGTCTCTTTCGGGATAATGCCTCCTTCGCTTTCCGTTCTCGCAGTCCAGGTGTTTCCGCCCAGCGATACCTTTCCGGTGCCTGCCAGGTTGGAAATCTCTTCTGCGACGATCCCTTCCATTCCAATCACGCGGTCTACATTTGTTTTTAAGGTATCCTTATTCAGGAAACGGACGGCTACAGGACGTGTAAAAATCAGAAGTATCAGCGATACAACAAGAAAGCAGACCATCTGAATTACAAATCCGGCTCCGCACATAGCTGCGATCAGAGCAATCAGGGCGCCGCCCGCAAACCAGATGGTTGCCAGACCTAACGTTGCCGCCTCAATCACCAGCAAAACCACAAGCGCAATCAGCCAGTACACTGCATATTCCATGCTCCTCTCTCCTTTCCGATTTCTTGGCTGTTGGATTCATGATACTATATGAGAATGAAAATAGCAAGCGGAGAGGTGGAATATTCAGAAAAAAGACAGGATTTTAAGAACTGGTCGCACAGAGACAGCGCAGAAAACCCGATCTTCTTATTCTTCCATCACATCTTTTCATTTTAAAACGGCTACAACCATTCTTTACACACTCCTATCTGTTGTGATGCAGTTATAGAAACGAAGAAATTTGTAATGTTTAAAGCGTTCGAAAAAGCAGATTACATTTTCATAACGTTTTGCACCTGTGTGAAGTGAAAGGAATGGCTATAAAAATGAAAAACTGGAAAACAGCTCTTTCAAGAAGGAAATAAAGAAAGGAAATATAAAGACTGATTTTTTATTTATAAACTATCAATTCCAAGGCTTGACATCCATACAAAAACAGCTGCCACAACAAAATACATATGCATCTGTATAAAAAGTACCAAGGTAAATGCTAATAATTTCCAAAACAGCGATTTAATCTGCCTTGTATAACGAATGCACTCTTTTAGTGTCAGTTTTTGTTCTACAAACGGGTTTCTGCTGTATTGCTTTAATATCTTCGCCGCGACACGAATTTTTTTCCCTTGATATGTCATTTCTTCTTTGGCAAGATACATTGCACCAATGAGCAGATGAAAGAAAATCAGATCTCCATATTCTCTGGAAAGATGCTTTTCTTTCAGAAACTGTTCAAAATCAGATGCAATCAAAATCCAGTTTCTCATCAGATTCTTTTTCGGTTGATATGTCAGGGACTGGAGATTTTCACGGTAAAGAACGATGCTCTGTGGGACAAAAGCATATTTCGGATGGCATGCACAGCATCTAAAATTATGTGCCTTGTCTTCGGCGTAACTGTATGGGGGAATCCACAAATCGTGAGACTCCAGAAAAGATTTGCGGTAGAGTTTTCCCCAGTCGTAAGAAAGCGTTCCTTTTTGAAAAAATCCATGAAACCGGAACTCTGCGCTGTCCGGGTTTTCTTTTTCCAGATTACTGCAGCATTTCACTTTTTCGCCATTCGCCCTCCATCTGCGATATGTTCCGATCACAATATCTGCCTGCTCTCTTTCTGCCCGTGCGGCAAGGGAACGTATGGCAGATGAATCGTCCAGCTTGTCGTCTGCATCCAGGAAGAGAAGATATTTTCCTGTTGCTTCTTTTATCCCTGCATTTCTGGCTGCTCCACTGCCTTTATTATTCTGATGAATCACACGGATTCTTGGATCTGCTGCAGCAAGTTCCTCACACATTTGATTGGAACGATCTGTTGAACCGTCATTCACCAAAACAATCTCCAACTCTGAATAGTCCTGTTTTCGTACGCTCTCAACACACTCCGTCAGAAATTTTTCCGCCTGATAGACCGGAATAATCACACTTACCAGTGGATAAAACATCTTTTTTCTTTCCTCTTCTCCTATTCTTTGTACCCAAAATATAGCGGATTTTTAAAGAAACGTCAACTGAACTTTGCTTTCTTTTTGTTTTCATTTACAAATGTCTCAGCGTATTGATTCCTCCATTATTCTATAAAACAAGCTATTTCTCATCCACTCTTTACACCACAGTATATGTTGTGCTAAAGTTATAAAAGGGTCAAACATTTGCACACCCATTCCTATTTTTCCTGAAAACATTTTTCGGATATATTCTGCACGTTGGACATTACTGGCAGTATTCCTACTTAGCAGTTGCATCAATATATGGCTTTGGCGAACAGATCATAAAAAAATACGTTTTATCTGTCTGGACTTGAACCTTATGACAAATACTGTATTACAGCAGACCATTTTTCGATGCTTTCAAATGAAATTTTTCAGCATATTCAAAATTTATTCGAGCACAGAGAGCCTATGTACATAGTAACAGGGCGCAATGTGCAGATTCAAAACCAAATTGTACAAACATATCTGGAAAAAGATTATACTGAATTGTATACCAACAACATTTATACATTATATCAAAAAATTCCTTAAACACTAAATAAATCGTTCTCACTATTAAAGTAAAGAAAAAAATATATCAACTTCTACAAAGAAAATTGAACAACTTTGACAATGTAAACTGATTTTTTGTACTGTTTCGTTATCGAAAGTATACTGTTTTTTTTGGTACAATATACGAAAGGATCGTTACAAATGAAAAAACAGATCATTGATTTTGTCATCACATGGGTGGACGGATCAGACCCCTTATGGTTTCGCCAAAAACAGAACGCCAAAAAAAGCAAGGAGTTTCTGTTGATATCGACGACCGTATTGAACGCTATCGCGACTGGGAAATTCTAAAGTATCTATTTCGTTCGATAGAAAACTTTGCTCCATGGGTAAATAACGTATATTTTGTAACATGCGGTCATCTGCCGGCGTGGCTCAATACAGAATGTCCAAAATTGCAGATTGTTTCACACAAAGATTTTATTCCCGAAAAATATCTCCCCACCTTTAACTCGCATTCCATTGAGTGGAATTTCCACCGGATAAAAAATCTGTCGGAACACTTTGTTTATTTTAATGATGATATGTTTTTGCTGCATCCAATAAAGCCAACCGATTTTTTTGAAAACGGAAAACCCGTTGATATGCTTGCCCTGCAGCCCGATGTTGCAAACGTAGAAGATACCATTATGCCATATATCTATCTGAACAATACTATGCTGCTTGCCAAGTACTTTGACAAACGGGAAAACATGAAAAAGCAGCCAGGTGCCTATTTTCACATCGGATATCCTCCCATGTACTTTGGATATAATCTTCTGGAAATGGCATTTCCACGATTTACCGGTTTTTACACCGTTCATGGCCCGTCTCCTTTGAAAAAGGAGACTTATCGTTTCTTCTGGGAAAAGGAAGAAGAATTGTTAGACGGTGTCTGCAGCCACCCATTTCGTCATAAAGATGATGTGAGCCAATATGTTCTGCGGGAATATCAGAAACTGAGTGGTGATTTTGTTCCAAGAAACACGCACAAGTTCTGTAAATACTTCAATTTAAAACCGGAAAACCCGGAACTGGTAAAGACAATCACAAAGCAGACTGCAAAGTGCATCTGCATCAATGACAGCAATTTTGAAATCCCATATGAACATGTAAAACGGGAACTGAACGATGCCTTTTCCAAACTTTTTCCGCAGAAATCACAGTTTGAAAAGTAAATTTTGTTCCATATTCAGAGGCGGAAATTTATCTGCATCTATTTTGGCATTACGTTATCGGAACGTTCTTGTTTTTTAATCGAAATAGTAACATTTTTACCCCAAATCTATTGACATTTGCGGGATTTTCCTCCTATAATAAGAATTGTAACCAAGGATGATTTTGCAAGAAAAGGACGTGAATATATATGACTAAAAATTACACAAAACCAATCGTTACAATTGATTCTGGTATGGCAGAAGGTGTTTATGCGGCAAGTGGATGTTATACTGCATCTGCATATATTCACCAGACTCCAGAAAACGGACGTGGCGATTACCGTATTCAGGTAAATGGAAAGCATAATGCTGATCATACCAAGGAAGCCCAGGTTCTGACTATCAGTTTCAACCAGAATGTTACTTATGTTTCTGGCGGCGCAGGACTTATTTCCGGTAACGAAACCACTACACTGAAAGTAAAACTGGCTTATCATCAGAATCCAACCGATAATATCGGTTTCGGTGACTTGGTTGTTACTTCCGATGCAGGTCTTGCAATTACTGGAGTAAGCATTACCGATTAATGGATCACTTCCCGTATTCTAAAAAATGGAATGCCTTTTGGCATTCCATTTTTTATTCGCTTGTAACCTGTTTTTACAAATTCGGCTCCAAATTTTGCAGGTACTTTCAATTCTGCAACTTTCTTCAATTTTAGAAATCCTTCTCCATCTCCAAAATTTCTTTCTCGCCCAGCTCCTCACACTTCTTTCCTCGAATCGCATACACTCTCGTACAGATTCCAAGCACCGTCGGCCGGTGTGTCGTTACAATGCAGGTTCGCGGATACGTATCTGTCATAATATTTTTCAGCACTTTCCGTTCCGTCGCCACATCGAGCGCCGAAGTTGCTTCATCCAGCAGCAAAATCGGAGATTTTCGAAGCAGTGCACGCGCAATCGAAAGCCGCTGTGCCTGTCCTTCTGAGAATCCGCCGCCGCGTTCTTTCACCATACTTTCAATACCATCCGGCAGTTTCTCCACAAATTCCCATGCACATGCCAGTTTCAACGCCTCCACGATCTCTTCATCTGTGGCTTCCGGTTTCACATTTCGCATATTTTCTACAATTGTTCCTGAAAACATCGTATTCCCCTGTGGCACATAAGAAAACAATTTCCTTGTGGACGGCGACAGTGCAATCCGTTGTTCTCTGTCTTCCCCTGCACCAATCCATGCTTCTCCCCCCTGGGCACGCAGCAAGGATAAGATCAGCCGCAGCATCGTTGTCTTTCCCTCGCCGGACGGGCCGACGAGTGCAATAATTTCATGCGGCCACGCTTCCAGTGATGCTTTCGAAAACACTTCTGTTCCCGTATGGTAGGTATAGCTCAAGTCCTCCATAGCAAGCCCGATGCCGCTTGCCCGGTATTTTTCTGCAAACTGCTCCACTTCCCGATCCGCACTGTAGTCCTCCTGCGGCATCTCCACAATATCCATCAGACGGCCGGCTGAGATGCCAAGAGAAATCGCCGATGGCACAAGGCTGACCAGCGAATTGACGGAACCCGTCAGTGTACCGGACAGAGACAGAAACATGGTCATGGTTCCGTAAGAAATTGCCCCGCTCCAGACACGGTAAATTCCCCATCCGTAGCAGCTGTAAGATACAAGATAGCTGATTAACGTCATCAGAAGCGAGGTTGCAATCGACATTTTCTGGAAATCCAGGCGCATTTTGATGTATTCCTGCTGCAGATTTTTCAGGCGATCGACATAAAAGCGGATCATATCGAATGCCTTGATTGTCTGAATATTGGAAAATGCTTCCTGATTAAATCCGTAAAGTTTCGCACTCATCTGTGCGCTCCGCTGGTTATTGTTCGTCATCCGGCGCAGCAGCGGGCGGGACAGAAGCGCACTGAACGGGATGCCAAGCAATGCAAAAATGGCAAAGGTGGGATCATAATGTACCACAATCGCCAATGCACTGATAAATTTCACAGTATAGATCACAAGATTCGGCAGCCAGTTCAGGATACCACTGGAAATATTTGAAGCATCAGAACTCCACCGTGTTACCAGATCTCCGGTATGATACGCTGTCAGCGATTCCCAGTCCGTGACCAGAATCTTGGCAAAAATATCATTCTGGATTTCGCGGTCTACCTTCAGGTTAATCATCGTAGATGCATACGCAGATGCCTGCGAAATCAGGGTATTTCCAAAAGAAAAGCCGATCATCAGTGCGAAGGTCTGCAAAAGTTTTCCTGTCTGGTGCCCGGTGATAATATCAACCAGATCTTTCGATATCACACTGGACGCAAGAGAAACACCGGTTCCGAAAACACCAAGTGCGGTATAGAAAATCATGGCTTTCCAGTATCGTCTGGCATACTGTGCAATCCACAGAAATTCTTTCCACATCTTCTGAAGCATTTCCGCCTGGAGACATTTTTTTATTTTTGTCCACAAGTTTCTCATTTTAAAGCCTCCTGCGCAAGTTCATCCTCCGTGATTCTGTGATGCATCACTTCTGCCGCTGTATCATTTTTCGTACAGCGCAGGAAGTAAACCGGCTTTTCATTTGCAATTTCTTCCGCAAAAGCAAGATTCTTTTTCATCAGCCCTGCCGTCCAGGGCGGCGAGATCATCCGCTGCATCACACGGAGTGTTTTCTGCTCTTTCGTCAGGGAAACGATTTTATCCTCCGGCGCTTTTTCCAGCAGCACAATCCCTCCCAGCTCTTTCTTTTCGACTGTGAAAATTTCTGATGTGCCGCACCACGGGATTCCGTATACTACAAACTGATCGCCCTCTTTTCCTATGAGGTTCAGATCTCCGTTCAGAAACGGCGTGTCAAACAGTTTTTTCCAAAGTGCCATATGAGTCGATTTTCCCATTCCCGACGGACCGGAAAACAGCCATGCTTTTTCCAGATAAAGAAGAGATGCGGAATGCAGCACAAACATGCCTTTTTTCTGTGCCAGGAACAGAAATACCGGCCGGATCGCCAGAAAGAGGGAATCCTGCTCTTCTTCTGTCATAGGCAGACGGTAATAAATACAGGCGAAGCTTCCATCCGCTTTCATCCAGATTTCATAGATATTTTTAAGAGCCGGGAACCAGAGGACATAGCCTTCTTCCCACGCGCAGACTGTCAGATCTTTATTCCGGATCAGAATGTTTCCATTCTGGTGGCTTTCCGGTACATGCTCGATCAATTCTAACGTGAGATCCGCCGCATCCTGCCTATTTTCTGTTTTTATCACCGTTTCTTCCACTTCTTTTTCTCCTGTTTTTTTCGCTGCCTCTCCTTCTGTTTTCTCTGTTGCTTCTTCCTTTCCTCTTTTCTTCTCAAAAGAAGCAAACTGTTTTGGAATGCAGCCCTCTTTTCCATAAACAGCAATGGAAATTCCTGCGATCTTCAATTCTCCGGCGCAAGTTCCATCCGGAGAACCAAGTTCCCGTCGTACCGCACCAAAGGCAAGAAGCTCCTTCACAAAAGCCTGAATATCTTTTTTCAGTTCCTCCTGCTCTTCTTCCGGCACTTCATAACAGCGAATCATTTTCTGCTGAAGTTCTTCCATTGTTTTTGGTGTTTCCAGCGCTTCCCAGAGAATCCGTGCGGTCTCATTCAGCTCCATTCCTCGCTGCTGGTCTGCTATTTTCTGCCCATAAGGCAGAAGATAATGTGTGTTCCCGATTTTCTGCAGTAAATATCCTTCCTGCCTTCTGATTCTCATAATCTGATTTCCCTTCCTGTGTTTGTTTTCTTATATTTGCTGTCTTTCGTTTTGTATGTAAAGTTATGCTTTTTCTGCTCATCATCCTTTTTATTTTCAGGGTAAGCTGTTATAATAAAATTCAGGTAACTATTCAGAGCCACTCGTCAAAATGCCACGCATTTCGTCGGTTCGGCGTATCCGCCAAATGGAGTTTTTTATGTACACTTACGATATTGAACAACTTTTAAAAAACGGTTCTGCCGTCAAACTGAAACCGCAGGGCTACAGTATGTATCCTCTTTTTCTTCCGGGCCGGGACGAAGCTGTCATTGAACACTGTGTTCCTTCCGAACTTCATCGCGGCGATGTAATTCTGTATCGCCGTGTGCAGGGAATCCTTGTTCTGCACCGCATCTGCCGAATTACCAGGGATGGCTTCTATCTGGTCGGGGACAATCAGACCGAAGTGGAAGGACCTCTTTCCCCGGAGCAGATTCATGGAAAACTGACTGGTGTCGTACGCAATGGAAAATCGTTTTCTGTTTCGCATCCAATTTATCGGATGCTTTCTTCCATCTGGCTCTTTTTACGCCCTGTCCGCCCGTTTTTCTGGTCGGTAACGGCTTTTTTCCGCAGGTTTTTTCAGAAGCACTGATTTTTTCATTGTCCTCTCCGAATTTTTTTCAAAATGCACAGAGAAATTTCTATTGCATCAGGCTTTTCGCATTCCCTTCACCATGGTTACAATGCTCTGAAGTCTCCAGCCTCTTCCAAAGATCACCAGATCCAGCAGCAGCGGAATCGCAATACACAGGAGAAAGCAGACGCAGAACAGAAGCATACCGCCTGCTCCGTATATCAGTGGTACGATTTTCTGCATCAGCAGAACTTCGCCCGCTATGACTGCCAGATACTCTCCGATATCCTGCGCATACCGCAGCGCCTCTCCCGGCATCTCGAGGAAATCCCGGAAATAAATGATATACCGATACAAGATCTGCAGCAGATAAGACAGTAAGGTTCCAAGCAGAACGCCTGCCATCCCATACGGTTTTACAAGTGCCAGTGACACGATCAGATTAAGAAGTGCGGAGGATGCTCCGACATTTTTCTCTTTTTCAAACAGTCCCGTCACGCCCATCACAAGGCTGAGCGGCAATCCCATAATTCGAACCAGCAATACTACAATACAAAAAACAGTAATTCCCCAGCCAAGTTCGTAGGAAGGACCAAGCCAGATATCACGGACAAATGGTGTAATCAGAGAAAACAGGCCAACCGATACAACCGACGCAATGCAGAAAAAGCCAAAGGTCAATTGCCGCAGAATCTCATAATTTCTCTGACGATTTTTTTCTGTAAAATAATCTCCGACCGTCGGCTGGATCGTATTCGCAAGGATCGTGAGAATATTGCTGATCGCCTGCGTAATCATACAGTAATTTGCATATCGTCCTACCGTACCGACCCCGATAAAACCGGAAATAATCAGGTTGTCCGTGCAATACAGCATTTTTTCTGAAATTCTGGAAATAAACAGGCTTTTCAGATCTCTTACAATTCTTTTCGTCAGAGACGATGTGCTCTTTTCTTTTCTCCGCTGGCGCAAAAACGGATATTTCTGCTCCACATACCAGCTGATCCAGATATTCAGCACGACTTCCGTTACGGTTCCAATACCAAGCGCCAGCAGATAATTCTGTTCCCATGTAACCAGCAGAATAATCGCCAGATAGCTGACCACATTTAAAATCAGTCCGGTGATGCTTGCAATGTATTCTTTCTGATCCGCAATCAGCAACGACTTCCGGTACGTTAAAAGATAAGAAAGAACGGTTCGAACCAGCCACATCGCATACAGAACGCGGATATAGGATAACGAATAACTGTTATTTTTCATAAAAAGGTGGATGAACGGCAGAACCGCCATTCCCGCCGCAAATACAAGAACAGCAAAGACGTGATATGCCTTTCGGTAAAGATTCATCAGCGATGCAATCTCTGCCTCATCCTTTCTTGCAAGCGCGCCATACAAATGGTAAACGATTGCCGTGGATATGCCAAGCTCCGTCACGGAAAGGATATTGATGACATTGGAAATAACACCATTCATTCCAACCAGCTCCGCGCCCATGTACAGGTTCATGGCACGCTGGCTGAAAAAGCCGAGGATCAGAAGCGCAAACTGTGAAAGCATACTGAAAAAACTGTTTCGGAATAAATTTTTAATGCGCATAAGTTCCTCCTTCTTCTCGTTTTTATAACATGCTACGCGGGTAAACAGTTCCGTAATTTTACATCACTCTTATTTTCCACTGTTTTCATGGATTTTGTAACATTAAAATGGTATCATATATCTAATACCTGCTATCGTTGCTGCCGTTTCCAGATACCTGTGAATGGCAGTATCCCTTTTGGAAAGGCTTTCCTTTATGAAAACAAATAGAAAAAAATCATTTTCTTATCTTCTGTTTTTTCTTCTGCTTCTGGTATTCCTTGCACTGTTCGCATTTCTTGGTATCCGTTCTTTTTATCGTGCGAATTACATGCCGGAACCATGCACAGAATCCGCAGACGAGTTATCCAATCCATACATTGGATTTTATCACATGTATGGCTATGTTCTTGGAAGCGATTCGCTCTCGAATCTTCCTGCCGCCTCTGATTCCGACGCCAAAAACAGGCAGGGAATTGTCATGCTGGAAGTGAATCTGCAGAATTTTTCAAACGAAGATCTCTCCGATTCAGCTCTTTCCCAGCTTGATACCATTCTCTCTGCCTGGCAGAGACATGGCAGTCAGGTGATCTTACGTTTTCTCTACGACTGGGATGGAAAAGCAATGGAAACAGAGCCGCAAAGTCTGGAGCAAATTCTGCGTCACATGGACCAGACAGCTGAAGTTGTAAATCGCTACACGGACTGTGTTTTTCTGATGCAGGGCATTTTTGTCGGAAACTGCGGGGAAATGAACAATTCTCACTACATGTCCGATGAGGACTGTACTACCCTGATGCACCATCTGGCAGAGGTAACGGATCCTTCGGTTTTTCTGTCTGTCCGCACACCGGTACAGAGGCGGAAAATTCTGGATTCCTCCGAACGGCCGACAAAGGAAACAGCTTTTGATGGTTCGCTTTCCTCCCGGCTTGGACTGTTTAACGATGGTATGCTCGGAACGGCCAACGATACCGGCACTTATGGTGATACCGCTGCCTCCGCAGACACTTACCGTTCCGCCTGGGTTCGTGAGGATGAGCTTTCCTTCCAGAATGAACTCTGCAATTTCGTCCCAAACGGCGGCGAGGTCACTCTGGATAACCCATTGAATGATCTCGCACATGCCATTCAGGATTTATCGCGCATGCATGTCTCCTATCTGAATTCGGAACACGATCCCGCGGTTCTGGATAAATGGAAAGCAGCTGCTTACAAAGACAAAGCTTCCGTTTTTAACGGATTGTCCGGCTATGATTATATCGAGCGTCATCTGGGATACCGCTATGTCATCCAGGACACTGCTTTGGATTCGTCTGATTTTCAGATACGGCTGGAAAATGTTGGTTTTTCTGTCTGCTATCGAAAACTGGATTTACAGCTCACCCTGGTTTCTTCCGATGGTGAGGTTTTCTCATTTCCCATCTCTTCGGATTCCAGATTCTGGATACCGGGGACTACTGCAGAGCTCTCTATTTCTCTCCCGCTTGCGAGACTCGCCAAAGGCAGTTATACGGTATATTTCCAGATGACGGATCCTGTTCTGCAAAGGGAAATTTTGCCCGCAAACACATTTTCTCATGATACGCATGGATTTTCGATTGGTACGCTCGAAATCAGCAAATTATATTAAAACAATCGGGTCAATTTTGAAAATTCCCAAAAAGGGGCGTCCCTGTTTTTCTCCCTGATTGGCAAATGAAATAGTTCTTCCATCCCGCCTGCGGTACAGCGCCAGATACAGTTTCTGTTCTTCTGGTTCTGCTAATTCCGCAGGCAGTTTTATTTTCTGGCAAAGAGTGGTTTTTTCTCCGCTCTTCCAGAGTCTCGCATCTGTTGCAATCTGTATTTTTTTCTGAAGCGTTCCGTTTCTTTCCAGCTCCAGATAACAGTCTGCCTCTTCGGTCAGTTCTGCAAATCCTTTGTTTTCCAGTGTAATCTGAAGTTCTTCCCTTTCCGAAACAAACTCCACACCTTCCACAACAAACCGATAGCCGAGACGTTTTCCAATTGCCTCCAGGCCGCTTTCGTCCTCGACCGTTTCTGCTTTCCATTGTTCCAGCCGTCGTAAATCATACGTACTGTTCAGATAGGAAATATGCATTCTTTCGAGATCCGCCATTGCTTTTGGGGCCGAGACGAAAGGAGCCGGTTCTGCCCCACTTCCCCATATGGCCTCTCCGCCGCAAAATTTTCCGCACATTTCGTTTTTCTGCCATTCCAGTTCTTCTTCCCGGCTGCAGATTTTCTGTCCCGGTGTTTCCGGTGACAGTGTGCCATACGTTCCAAGATCCGTTTCCGATCCGAATATCCCATCGTTAAACAGAGTCAGTTTTTTCTTTTCCTGCTCCGTCCATCCCAAAGTCAGTTCCCGCCACTGCGCCGGTTTCCGCACTGCAACCGGGCAGGCGCCGTCCACTGCTTTTATCATGGTATCGGTCAGGGTTCGAAAGGCATCCGGGGTCAGATAACGGGAACCGTGCATTTCGCCCCAGTTCCCGATCAGAATTCCCTGTACTGCAAAAATATCGTCCGCATATTCCCGAATGACTTCTCCGATCTGCTGCATATGTTCTTCCACCAGACGGATACTGCCCGGCTCTTTCTCCAGTCCTTTTCCCTCAAGATCATAGGAAAACCGCAGGATCATTCCTTTTCTTTTCTCCCGAAAAAATGCCAGAATCCTTCGAATCCATTCCAGAGACGGTTCTGAAATCGGCTTGTCCCAGAATGCTCCGATATCAATTCTGAGAAGGACAAGTTCTTCCTCTTCACAGGCGATGTAGAGCGGTTCCCCGGTTTGCGCCGCGTTGAAAGTATATAAATGATACCAGCCACACCCGGGATTCTGTATCGCTTTCCTGCTTTCCTGAAGTATCGCTTTCTGGAAAAGCTCTTTTTTATCCTGTTTTCCCCGCAGTTCTGGAAATTCTTTCTTTTCTGCCCTGCCTTTAGCTTCTCTTCCCTTCTGCCAGCTCAGGATACTTTTTATCTTCTCTCTCCACATCAATCCGTCCTGCTCCTGCATCCATTTTCAATACCTTACACCGGAAAATCACAGCCAGGACACTGTAAAACATCCGCATCATATACCAGATTGGCTTCAAACCAGAATGCATGCTTTTCCCCGAAGTCCGAGCATGCATAACAGCTGGAATCTCCACAACTTTAAAATCAAGAAGCAGCATCTGAGTAATCATATTAGTATCCGGATATTTATCATCGAAATGATTATATTTGGAATAGTATAAAACAGCTTTCCGGCTTAAACCCTGCAGTCCGGTTGTCGGATCCGCAATTTTCCGTCCAGTTGCCAAATACAGCATTTTTCGAAACAGGACAAATGCCATTTTTTTTGCAAAGGAAACTTCAAACTCTGTACTCCCCTTCATGAAACGGGATCCAAGCACAATGTCCGGCGTTCTTCCATCATCATCTTTTTCCTTTAATCTCTGGTAAATTTTCGGGATATTGCACACATCGTGCTGCCCATCCGCATCCATCTGAATAACATAAGAATAGCCCCTTCGGATTGCATATTTATATCCAAGCTGCAGCCCACTGCCATATCCCAGATTAAAAACATGAGTAACCACCGCACAGCCATATTCCTTCGCCAGCCAGTTGGTATTGTCAGAAGAAGCATCGTTCATGACCAGCACATCAACAATATCTGCTATCTCCGGCTGCGCCAGCTGTTTCATGACCTTTTCTATATTTTTTTCCTCGTTGTATGCCGGAATAATCAGCAGTACCTCTTTTTGTCTCATATGTATGTCCGCCTCATTTCATTAGATTCAGCAGTTTCCAGATTTCCTCTGTCTGACCGTTCATTTTCTGTTTTGCCGCTGCTGCAAGCCGTTCCCGTTTCTTCGGATCATCCAGCAGTTCTTCTACTTTTTCGGCAATGCCTTCCGGTGTCAGCGTACAGAGAAGACCATCTTCCCCGTCCACAATCTGCTCTCTGTTTCCCGCACAGTCCGATGCAATCACAGCACAGCCAAGTGTCTGCGCTTCCTGGATGGCGATGCTTTTTCCTTCAAACCGTGTTGCATGAACGTAGAGATCACACTGTGCATAATAAGGAAACAGATTCTCTTTTGCACCCGGCAGCTGGAAATCTTCCTGCAGGCCAAGCTCTGCAATCTGCTTTTCGAGCGCATTTCTCTCGGATCCCTCTCCCAGTACATACCATCGCGCCTCATAGCCATCTTCGCGGATCTTTTTCATGGCCGGAATTGCGATGTCATATGCTTTCTGATAGGCCAGTCTTCCGACAGTTAAGATTCGAATTCCTGTATAGGAATCTGAAAAACCGCCCGGCAGCTGCGCCTCACGCGCAATCCGGTCTGTATCGAGAATATTGTGAAAAACCTGCACTTTCTTCTCATATTCCGGATAAAATTCCAGAAAATGACGGCGCGTCTCCTGCGAAACGGTAAAGATCTGATCCATCTTTTCGTAGCAGTCCCGATCCATTTCCCTTGTATAACCGGAATTGCCGTATGCAATATGGACAAAGGCAGCTTTTTTCTTAGCATTCACATGATCGGCAACGTAATAAGCAGAACCGCCTTCCAGGTAAGCAACCGCCAGATCGAAGGTTTCCGAAAATCGGTCTGCTCCATCCGAAATTACACGCCAGAGCAGCTTGTCCGGCTGAATGTTTCCAGTTTTTTTCATTCGGAAAAAATTTTGTATCACATATTGCATTTTCTTTATGGTGCGACCATGGCGGAAAAACGCCAGAAAAGATGTCTGTATCAGTTTTCTCCGCCCCGCACCGGACAGCACAGAAGCGGTACAGATTTTCTTATTTTTCACATGTACCCTCTGCGGTACCTGGGAAATCATTTCACCCTGCCCCAAAAGTACGTAAAGTGAAATTTCATATTCCTCCGCATCCAGGCGGCGCAAAAGTTCCAGCAGCGCTGTTTCCGCTCCCGCCCGGCCAAGGGTGTTGATCACAAACAAAATTTTCTTCATTCGTTCTTCCTTCTTCTATTCCCTTATAACTCTCTTGCATTTTTGCCCGTCAGTTTTTCCAGTTCTCTCAGAATTCTTTCATTCTCCTGGTTCAAAAGAGAAACCAGAATCGCCAGTTCCTGGTTTTTCATTAACAGGGAAGAGATCTGAATTGTCATCTGGTAAACGCCCCACAGAACCAGAAGCGCTGTGATCAGAAGAACAACGAGGCTCCCAAGCCCGATCCGGCTGCTCCATCCGGAAAATCTCGGAACCGCTCCGCTTAAGATTGCTGCAATTCCAAGCAGTTCCCAGGTAACTGCCAGGTTTACGGTCAGCTTCTTTTTCGCATGAAGCACGAAGGTAACGATCATAATTCCAATTCCCATCAAAATAACGCAAGCTTTTACAATTGCTGCTGTGCTCATTTACGCTTCCTCCTTCTGCTCTTGCTCTGCTTTTCTTTCATAAACCATACCGGATGGCCGTTTCCCCTTTCCCTGAGGAATCAGATTTCCACGGCAAAAGACATGTCTGTCCATGTTTTTTTCTACCCATCGCAGTCTCGCATATGCCACACTCCATCCTGCAAATGCTCCTGCTATGACCCCGGCGCCATACCAGATCACCGGTAAATGTGTTGCAATCAGACTGCCAATCCATGTCACCAGGCAAAACACGATCGCTGTCCAGATTGCCCCTGTCAGATCGTCAAAATAATACAGGAAGATAATTTCCGCATACATCAGAAACAGAATAAAATATCCAACCGCAAGTGACGGATAAATTTTCAGTGTCATACCGGAAAATCCCTCCCCTGGTAGCAGAATAACACAGATCAGATAAACCACAACAGAAATGATAAACTGTAACCGCGCCAGTGTCATCAGTTCACTGGAAAGCTGACGGAACATCCGTTTCTTCGCATTGTCAATATCGGCGCCTTTTCCGCCGATGACTGCCTCCGAGTACAGTTTATATTTTTCGTGAAAGTTCATCTCCACACGCGCAATAAAGATGATCGTTGCGGAAATGTTGGTAAACATGGCGAGACAGGATGCCATATCGTATGGCTGGTTACATACGAAACTTTTTGCAATCTCCATCCGCATATCCGTTGTCCAGAACACAAAATTGTGAATGTATAACCCAAGGATATACAAAAAGTTTGTAAAAATCAATTTCCAATATTTCCTAAAATACTGCAGTACCGGCCGGTAATGATTGCTATTTCGCACAAAATACCGGCGGATCAGCGCATTTTCCAGCGTTGCCGTCACAAAAAATCCGATCGTCAGAGAAAACAGCATACTCCATGTTGTCTCCCACTTCAGAATAAAGTGTAAAATCAGGGCAAGGACAAATGCCACCAGCATGCCGAAGAAAAAATACTGTGAAATCCGTTGATAATCTTTGCAAATAGAAAGATAAATCATCGAGTAAAAAACAAGCACCAGACTGATATAACCGCAAAAGCCACAGAATACATATGCGGTTGGTACCTTTCCCACAAAATGTTCCCAGAGACAGAACGGAATCCCCAACAGACAGCTGAGACCAATGTTCAGAAGCATACCAATATGATAGCAGGGTAAAATATCCTGATACCGCTCTTCGTAGATCACATCAGACATATAGCGGGACAGCACCGCATTAAACGGGGACGCCGTCAGAAGAGAAAAGATAAAGGTATAAAGAATCGTGCAGGAAAACAGCTCTCTTGTCACATATCCCACACTGGCAAAATCCAGCAGATATTCCATTAAAATCAGATTGATAATGATGACAAACATGGGCGCAACCGTCACTACGGTGCTGTAGAAAAATCCAACCAGATTTGTCGTAAGTGTATTTTTTTCAAAAATCCGATTCAGCCGAACTCCGATTCCTGCCATATCCTCTTCCTCCTTTTTTGTGCCTGCTCCGGTTTTACTTTTCCTTATCCGGCAGTTTTACCGATTCTTCCTTCCACTCCAGCCCCATCTGTTCTGCGAAATCCCGGTAAATCTCCCAGTATGTTTTCTGCATATATTCTACTCTATATTTCTCCATCACACGGCGATAGCCGGTCTCTCCCATTTCCAGGCGCATTTTTTCATTTGCCGCCATATCCAGCATCGCCTGCGCGATTTCTTCAATATTCATGATATGCGTGACAATTCCGGCCGCACCGAAATCATCACTTTCCCCGTAAATCAGTCCATAGCAGTTTCCGACATCCGTTGCAATCACCGGCTTATGCGCCGCATAGCTTTCCAGAATGGTCAGCGGCTGTCCCTCACTTATGCTGGTCAGAATGGTCACATCCATTCTTCCAAGATAATCGCGGATATTGATTCTTCCGGTAAAAACAACATCCGGGATTTCCATATCCGAGACAAGCTGGAAACACTCCTCGGCATATTCCCGGTCTTCTTCCCATGGTCCCATAATCCAGAGTTTCAGACGGTCATCTTTTTCTTTCGCAAAACCAAATGCCTGAATCATCGTTTTGACATCTTTAATCGGGGTCACACGCAGTACCGCACCGATGTTGATTTTTCCTTCATCTTCTTCCGTTTTCCCCGGAATATTCTGCAGATTTTCCACACGGATTCCGTTTGGCGTGACCATGGTTTTTTCGATCGGGCAGCCAAGTTCGATCTGCAGTTCCCGTGCATGTTCAAACAGTGATGTAATGAGCGTCCCTTCGTTGTACGCCAGCTTTGACATTTTTCGAAACTGATCGATCCAGATATTTTTATAGATTCCTTCTACCCATTTGGCTTTGATCAGTTCTTCTTCCCGCTCTCTGGTGTAAATTCCGTGCTCAGAAATCAGGAGACGGCTGCCGTAGAAGTGTTTTGCCATGGCACCAAGAACCCCCGCATAACCGGTTGCAACACAGTGGTACAAATCGGCACGCGGTATTTCCGTCTGCATGGTGAGAAACAGCGGCAGATAAATCGAACGCATCGTCCACAGGAAATCAGAAAAGACAATCTGACTGTATTTCAGATTATAGCAGTCTCTGACCGCATTCAGAAAATCCTCCCCCATCAGCAGCGCATTCAGGGAAACATTTTCTTTCTGGAAAAGGTCAAACAAAACATCCCACTCGATGTCCTGATCCAGAATCAGACTGCGCAGTGCCTGATACTGTTCTTTTTTCAGCCGTTTTCTGTGCAGTTTCTTGCTGCCGCTCCAGTCCACATCGTCAAGATAAAGTTCATAGACCGCAGACACATTTTTCGGCAATTCATAGGCATATTTTCCCCGCTGGGAACGATTTGCCGCAATTGCAAGAATCACAAATTCCGTTTCCGGAAACAGCTGGATCAGGCTGTGTACCCAGCTTGAAACACCTCCTACGACGAAAGGGTAGCATCCTTCCGCAACAATGCAGACTCTCATTCGTTTTTCGCCCCTTTCTCATAGTAATACCGTTGATCCGATGCTCCAAGCGTAATCCTTACCTCACTTTGCTCTGCGCGAATCAGCCACGCGGAATCTTCAAGTTTTTCTGCTGTTCCGCCTGTAACTTTTCTGACATCTTCATTGTGCGTGCGAAGAACATAATACGCTGTTTCATCGGTTCCTGTTGTCCTTAATGTGATGGCATTGTCTTCTCTGTCATCTTCATAACGGGAATTCAGAAATGTCCGGATTCTGGTGTCACATTCCGATACGGTCGTGCCGTCAAAACCGGAGAATAGCTTCCAGTACGTAGAAAGATTCGCCGCAAATTCCTTGCCGATATTTTCCCAGCGATCCTCTTCTGTTTTCGGATAAAGAATAGCATCCAAATCCAGCAGAACACTGGTATATCCAAGTGCAGATTCCACACTCTTTACTTTCATCCAGGAACGGTATGTAAATTGCTCCTCTTCTTCCGATATCACTTTCTGGCTTGTAACCTGATCGTTCTGATATCTTACAATATCCCCCTCGGTATCCTTGGCTTTTACAACCGTACGAATCTGTTCAAGAACAGGCTGCTGCAATGCTTTTTCCATTTCTTCATCCGTCTGTTCTCCAGCGTAAAAAGAAGAAAAAGCAAACGTATTCAATTTTTTTTGCATGAACTCCTGATCTTCCTGCAGTTTCTGTATCACATCCGTTTCTGACTCACAAGTACCGGAAAGCCCTGTTTCCCCTTTTTGCTCATTAATCAGTTTCACATAATAGTTCAGCATACTGCCATCTGGTTTTGTTGTACTGCTGTAATCAAGCTTCGGCGCCAGCATACAGGTCAGTCCGAGATGATTCTTTTCATAAACAGAAGCAAAAGAGGGCCAGATGATATCACGGTTAACAGCTGTTGCTGTGTTGCCGTAAATCTCCTGCATCTGTGCTGTATTTTCCTCTGTCAGAACCGGAAAATTAGCAGCAATCAGATTCTGTGCATTTACGACCGGGTAAATCAGATAATCTCTTGTCTCGTAAAGCATTCCGGTCAGGATTCCAAGTCCCGTTTCATCCTCCATATAATCTCCGTTTACTGCAAAAACATAGGCATTTCCCGTACTTTTTCGCCAGATTGCAACGGGATGTTCCTGCACTTTTAAGGTACTGTCTTCCGGAATACCTTTCATATAAGCTTTCGTACCACCTGCCAGTTTAAACCACGGAAAAGTCAGTTCAAGATCCTGCATCTTTTTCTCTTCCTGTTTCTTCGCCTCATAAATGTTTTCTCCGCCAAGCATCAGATTCGCATACAAATCCATTCCCTTCACCGTTACCTGATCTGCTGTAATTTTTTTGATGCCAAGCAATTCCATGAATTTCTGATTCTTTTTTATCACAGAAACATCAGGCAGATTTGCAAATACAAGATGAATCCCCTGTTCTGTACATTTTTGCAGTTCCACGGTATCCTTTACGGTTGTCCAGTCTATATTTTCCGAATTCACAATCACCATTTCCGGCAGCCTGGTATCTTTTTTCTCCATTGCTTTCTCATATTTTGTTATCGATGAATAGACTGCTGACTCATATTTCATATACCGGCACCATTCCTGAACAACGGTACCGATAGAGTCGCTCTTTTCTGCTCCGATATAAACAATGGTTCCCCTGCTGCCCTCTATGTTAATCTGATCGGAAGCATCCACTGCTCCAAATGCTCCGCTTCCATCCGCTAACGTTTCTTTATCCTTCGCATATGCATTTGTATCGTAATAGTTCAGCTTTTCTCTTGCCACATTCAATCCCTGGAACAAGAAAAGAACGATCGCCATAATGATTGTAATTGCTACAAAATTTCTACGCGAAACCATCTCTATTCTTCCTCGCTTCCTGCCTTTGGCGTTGGATTGTTATATCCGTAATCAATTGCAAAATTGTACGGACTGTTTACGTTCTGCTGTACACGATAACAAATAAAACTGTCTGTTTCATAATAGACTTCCATCTCGTCTGGATAAAGTTCTTTAAATTTCTGTGTCCAGTAATAAATATGGCACATCGTATACCACCGGTTTTCTGCAAAATACGGTTCAATTCCGCCTGCTGACGGAAGGGGTGCTTCTGCTCCCTCCACGGTTACTTCTTTGTGGTTGGTACTTCCCGCATAATCAATTGGAATTTTTTCCACAAAAAAATATACATTCTGTGTCGGCATAATGATCTCCGGATTTTTTTCCAGATCCTGCAGTTCACGCAGAAAAGTAATGGTCTCATAATGGTAGCCGTAAAACTCCGTCATTCGAAGTTCATCATCGGCAGAGCAGATGGTCCAGGTGAAATTCCTGTTTTCTTTTAAAATATTGGTAACGCAGGCAATCGCTCCATTATCTTCCAGAGCGTCTACAACAATCGGCTTTCTCAGAAGACCATTTGATATCACAGCAGAAACCGCTATGACTAAAGTAAGGATAGATGCAACATTGCTGACCCATCTTTTCTTCCACCATCGTATCAGGAGATGTACGATGGCATCTGCTCCCAGCGTCCATGAAAAACAAACCGAATAGCAAAGGAAAATGCTGCAGCGGTTTGGATCCATCAATGCCGGCAAATGCAGCAGGGATGCACATTGCAGACAGCACATACAGAGCAGATAAAAGGCAGTGGAAAAAATCACTCCCGCAAAATCAATCTCCCGTAAAAGCACCATCAAACTTCCAAGCGCAGCCAAAAGCACAATACTTCCCAGGGTAATTTCCACAATATATGGTTTTACATTCATCACATTTACGCGAATGCTGCTTCGAACTGCTGCAAATTTTTCTTTTAAACGTTCCTTTAATGGCTTCTGCTGCTCCTTCGCTTGTTCTGCCAGTTTCTCTTCAGCCGCTTTTTTCAGCGCCTCGACCTGTGATGCACTGACTGTTGAGCCGCCATCCCTGTTTTCTGTCCCCTCACTTTCCGAAATGGTGCTCAGCTCTGTATTTTCCACCAGAGAATCTGTCGCTTCCGTTTCATCATCCTTTCCTCCATTGATAACACTTAATCCCCAGTACAGGGATCCCTGCAGTCCTTTTCCCATCGCAACACCCGCCGCCATGGGCAGTACAGAAAGCAGCACACTCAGGATTCCCGTTGCCATAATTCTGCGGAAATACTTCCACCGGGCAAACCGGAAACAAAAGCCGACTGCAACACCAATGCAAAACAGCCCGGCGATCATCGTGCTGTAAAAGTGGATCGTCAGCGTAAGCGAAAATCCAATGGCAAACTGGATCAGATACCAACGGCAGTTTTGATCCAGTTCTTTTTTTTCATTCTCTTCTGCCTTCTGCTCTTTTGCAAATTCCTGAAAAAAACGGATCGCCATGCAGACAGACGTCAGAATAAAGATCATACTGAATTCCTGCGGCAGCGCACCTTCAAATCTTGCATACGTATTCCGGTTAAAAATATCCATCACATAGAACAGCACGCCAAGATATGGAGTAAATCTTCCCTTGCACACCATTTTCAGCGCCACAACCATTGCCAGATATACAAAATATGTCTGCACTACGCCAAAGATCCGCAGCAAGACATACGTTTTGATCCCAAACACCATATGCAGATAATAAATCACGATGTGAAATCCATACGGGTACACACCTGCAACCCAGATGTTGTTCCGATCCAGCTCATTGATCCAGTAGTTGTGTACCGGGATATCACTGGCTTTATAACCGTAAGCTTCGATCATATTCGGCCCATAGACATACGTAATTGCCGCAATCGCGGCCCCCATCACAGCAAGCTCCAGCAGCACATTCAGCCATTGCTTTCTTTTTCCACGGAAAAACCGCCTGTAAATGGTCCCTCGCAGCTGCACAAGCGAAGTTTTCTTTCCACGTTCTCCACTCAGCAGACGCTCTACATTCTCCAGAACCCACTCGATCACACCTGGAATCTTACTTCTTCTTTTCCAGATCCACACCAGAAGAAACGGCCCCACGGTGCCTGCCGTCAGTGTCACACGATTGCTGATATGAAGAAACTGCAGCAGATATACCAGATAGATGATATAAAAATTTCCCGCAAAAAAATATCCGGTCAGCTGTTCCGCAGCAGAAAAACGGCGGAACCGCTTCCGGAGTACCAGCCATGGGAGGAACAAAGTTACAATGCCATATGCCGCGACAATTTCCAGAAACTGTAAAATTGTAAGCCATTTCATTGTCATAATCTCTGTTCCTCCTTTCTGCTTTTCTTTTTCTTCCTGCTTAACTGAAAATCCGGATCAGCTCCAGCGTCTCATTATCAATAATAATATCAGACTCTTTCAGTTCCTGCAAAACTTCGAAGAATTTCTCTTTTTCCCCCATTGTGAAATACAGTTTTAACCGGCAGGTATACGCTGCCAGCGCATTTCCGTGCTGCCGTGCCAGACGCATACACCACTTTTCGGTTTCCGGAATTTTTTTTAAATCCAGAAGTTTCAGGCACAGTCCCTCGTACCGGTCTGCCGTAATTCGTGCACCGTTTTTCTGGTACAGCGATTCGGCCGCTTCTTCCAGCATATTGACATACTTGGTCTGCTCCATTGTTGTAAAAATTTTCTGACTTAAAATTCGATTCATATAATCGATCAGCATTTCTTCACATTCTGTTTCCGTCTCTGTTTCCTGCTGCATCTGCGTGTACATTTTCTGCACATTGGACCGGAAATCGTTCAGCTCATCCCGCAATACCGAGGCCGCATAATGGGATGTCTCAGAATCTTCGCTGTTCAGTGCCATGGTAATGGATTCCAGGGATTTTTGCATATCTCCGCGGATCACATTCAGCATCAGCATACGCATATTCCGCTTGTCACTGACGGCAAGCGATTCTTCCAGCGGCGCCATGTTGCGCTCCCGCTCCTCGTCCGCTTTCAGATGTGTCTGCACACGTTCCTTGCTGAAAATAACATCTTCCAGATCGACCGCCTGGCGGAATACCGTCTTGTAAATCAGATAACTGCACAGAAAAAATGCCGGACCGACGACCGGGCAGAGAACCATGACGATAAAACGAATAAAAAATGCTCTCCGATTGTCGTACTGAATCTCCTCCCCCTGCTCTCTTTTCAGATCACACGCCGGAACATAAAGGAAAATTCCAACCAGCAGATACACAAGCGCAATCAGAGCATTCACGATCCACAGGATCACAAACGCCAGTGTTCCGTTTATGCTCATGCGGCCACCTCCCCATTTGCAATTGTACTCTCATATCCAGCTTCTGCAAAACGAGTAATAACACCCAGCGCATTCTTTTCCTCTGTATCCGAAAGCAATACATACAGGCCGCCATCCAGCATTCCGACGTAATCGGTCTGTCGCAGTTTCTTTCCGAGCACCTCTGCTGCTTCCAGATATTTTTCTTCTCCGCAGGTAATCTTTACCAGGGAACATTCTGTCAGTCCATTCCGCTTTGCCTCAAAAAACGCACTTACCAGCTGTGTAAATGCCTCTTTTTCCAAAATGCTGCTGTTGCCCAGATAACGGTGCTCCCGGAGTGCTTCCAGATAACGGTTTGCACGGACAACCGCATTCTGAATCAGATAGCTGATGACCGTCAGACGATTGGACTCGGCCAGGTTCATGCGGTCCCACGGAAGTCCCCACAGCATCAGAATGATCTGCATTTCATCCTCCGCATAAATGGCCTGCGCCATCAGCGGATAGCGCTCATCCATCGTCTTGTTGATGAATACGCGGCGTTCTTTCAGATCCGTATACATCGCTTCCATCTCCGGGTAGCGGATGGAATTTCCCAGCTTTCTGGCCGTCGGCGAAGTAAAGGAAAAGAGACGCGCATACGACTGGTTGGCAACGGTGTAAACCGCCACATCCTCCGTATTCATCAGCTTGGAAATCGTCTGTGCTGCATAGAAAAGCACCTCATAGGCACCGTATTGATCCAGTGACGATGTAATTTCATAAATTTTTCCAAGACTGTCCTTCTGGTTGACAAGCTGCAGTTCAAAAATCTGTTTCATCCGCACATTGCTGTCGTTGATCTCAGTCATATCGCCAAGCTGTCCGTGCAGATAGCTGATCTCCTCCTGATCGTCCTTTTTGATATGATGAATCTGGTCACGCATGTAACCGACTACCATGCCCAGGATAAAAAGCTGCGCCATCCAGATATACGTACTGTAATCCATCAGCACTTCCAGACCGCTCTGGTTATACATCTGGCGGAAACAGTAGCCAGCCGTCGCCAGAAGCGCTGAGAAGATCGCCTGCTGCTGTCCATACACAATTGCAAACAAAAGCACATACAAAAGATACGCATCCAGCTTTGCAAAATACTGGCTGCCGACCGCACGGTTATGAATCATAAAGAACGGGATAAAACAGATCAGGTTTTCCAGATACGGAGCCAGCATGCGGAAAATCCGCACCAGCAGTCTCCAGACCCGGTTGCCCCATCCGGCGCCCGTATCTTCTCTCTGTAAAAAGGAACTGCTGTATTTCTTCATATACTCTACAACAGCTTTTACGCCTTCTTCGTATGGGACAAAAATTTTTCCGTCAAATTCTTTCCTGTACCGTCTGCCATCCAGCACCAGGCGATAGCCCTCTCCGACGGTATCATCCCGAATCGTCGTTCCGTCTCCCGCATTCTGCTGAATCAGCTCTGCCAGTTTCATCTGACTGATGACCTCGCCGGAAGAAATGTGATACAGCGGATATTTCGGATGCTCTGCCATCATCACGCGGTACGCAAACTCCACCGCATCGCTCTGATAAATCATGGAAAAAACATTTCGGCTGTTTGCTGCAATCTGATTGGTTTTCAGCATTTCCAGCATCATCTGGAAACATGGGTTATTGTCGGCCTTTCCTTTCCGTGGAATATCATACATATGATCGAAGCGCAGAACCCGCGTGTCCATCTCTCTGGTGTCACGATAGCTTTTGCAGATATTTTCTCCCTGCAAAATCGCCATTGCCTGAAAGCTTTTGGACGATGCCGGTTCCGTTTCGTGGATATCGCTGCTGTAAGACCGGCCATAAACAACTTCGGAAGACAGGTACACAAAACGACCATTTTGTTTAAATGCATACGCCGAAAGAAGGTTCGTCAGATCTGCGGTGTAACGGACCGACTCTCTTCTGGCATCACTCCAGTCATAGTTGGTATCGTAAGCTCCGAGAAAAATAACAAGATCCGGGTTTACATTGGTAAAAATTTCCCGCACGCTCTCGCTGTCGTAGGGGAAATTATACCGTTCGAAGACGCGGCGGTACTTTCCTCTTCCATCCCGCTTTCCGGTCAGCAGATATGTCTTATGTCCGTCTTTTTCCATTTTGGTGATCAGAGCATCCATCAGTCTGCTCTCGCCGCCGACTAAAAATACTATCATACGCTACCTCGCCGTTTTCGTAGATTTTTCAAACACGCTCCAGGATACCATAGTTTCGGAATGTTTCCAGCACTGCGTTTACGTCCTCCTGCACTTCCTCCGCCGGCATATCGTAAGCTTTTCCGAGCCGTTTTGCAATCTCTTTTGCAGATACGGCATCGCCGGTCTGCTCGTAAATAAAAGCTGCTGTTTCACTCAGTGTGAGTACCTGATTCATCTTTTCCGCCGTCGCCCCATATGGAATCAGAACATATTCGTCTGCAATCTGTCTGAGTACAAAATCACCTTTTCTGGTCATTTTTATCTCCATTCTTCTGCGTCTTGCTTTTCTTTCTTACCTCAGAGAAAAACAAGGATACTAATAGTTCTATTATAGCCCTACCCAATTGCATTGTAAACTTTATTTTGCTTTTTATTGATATCTGTAATAAAGTTTTATTTCTCTGCACTTTCTTTTTCCATTTTGTGATATACTAAAACATATTTGAAAAATCTTTTCCCCAAAGGAGTATCTTATGCAGCCGCTTGATGCCGTTTATTTACAGATTTTAAAAAATTTATGCACGGATTTGTCCGAACCGGTCCCGCTTGATGGTGTGGATCCGTCCGCCTTATACCGTCTGGCCGAAAAACACTGTTCGCTTCCGTTTCTTCTGCCATATTTTGAACAGCAGCCGCAGTTTTCTGCTCTCAAACAGCAGACGAAGCAGATGCTGCTCTCCTATTATCAGCTGGAACATTTTACACGCCTTACTTTTTCGCTCCTCCTTGCGGAGAAGATTCCCTGCTTTCTCTTAAAGGGCATCAGTCTCGCCGCCAATTATCCCATTCCCGAATATCGGAAGCTGGGAGATCTGGATCTTTATATTCCCGAAAAAGATGCTTTTTCCCGTGCCTGCCGGATTCTTAACGCTCATGGCTACACGGAGGAGCCGGAGGAGAGCGATCACCATGTCACCTACCGCTTCACTTTTCCCGAGACTGGCCGCTCCTTTACGCTGGAACTCCATTACCGCATCGTCGGTATTTATCAGTTTTCCCGGGCCAATGAACTGGTGGACGAAATTTTTTCCGCCAGTCATCTGAAACCATCTTTCGTGGAACTCTACGGTCAGACCTATCCGGTACTGCCGCCAACGGAAAATGTGTTTTACATGCTGCATCACATGCTCAAGCATTACCTCTACAGCGGTTTTGGCAGCCGTCTGCTCTGCGATTTCACTCTGTATCTGGAACGTTATGCCTCCGAGGTTAATTTTGAAAAAATCCACTTCTGGTGCCGGGAATCGAAAATTTTTCATCTGTATGAGCTGATTCTGGAATCCTGCCGTATTTATTTCGGTCTTTCTGCCTCCATTGATCCGCAGGTTCACTGCTCTGCCTCTGACTGTGCCATTTTTCTGGAAAAAATTCTCGCAGACGGCGATTTCGGCAGTGATACACAGAGAAAAATTGTCAGCAGCGGTTCCTACCAGCACACCGGTATCCATGCCTGGTTCCACGAAGGCCATATTCAGATGAAGCTGCGGTTCCCAAAGCTTCATAAATGCGTACTTCTCTGGCCGGTTCTCTGGGTCATCACATTTTTCTGTTTCCTGTCCAACACCTACCGTATCCGCCACACGACACTGCGGCAGACGCTGGCAGACTTCCGGGCCGATAACCGGAAGACCAAGCTGTTAAAAATCTTCGACAACAACGATTTGCAATAAAACGAAAAACGAGTAAGCGAACGTCTCCCCTGTTCACTTACTCGTTTTTCTGTTCTGTCAATCTATGGGAATGCGTCTTCCCTCTGCCTATCCCCTTGCAAAGGTTCCACGCCTGTTTTTAATAAAAATGCTGATATCCGATCTGAATTCCGCTGCCGTAGCCGCTGTTGAAATACAGGCATCCGCCAACCGGGCTCTCACCTGCAAGTGCAGCCTGTGCAGCTGCGTAACAGTCACTTCTCGCTCCGCGTGCGAGCACACTCTGGAAAGTTCCGGTCGCAACCGGTGTAAACTGTCCACTCTGATAAATAACGCCGGAAACACTGTTCGGGAAGGAACCGCTGTTGACACGGTTTACTACAACCGCTCCGACTGCCACCATTCCTGTGTAGCTCTCGCCGCCTGCCTCGCACTCGATCAGTGCTGCAAGCATTGCCACATCATTGCTGTCTGCGGAAATTACCGATGCACTGCCTGCTGTGGAGGCTGCTGCTGCGCTGCTTGCCGCACAGGCCTGTGATGCCTGGTATTCCTCCATGGAAACAGCACCTTTTAACTCCTCTGAAAGTGTCACATAGTCTCCATGAACGTATGCGCTGCTTCCGCTGTACTGGATCTGATACCAGTCAGCCTCTTCGCCGAATATGCTGACTTCACCATTCTGTGTCAGTGTTCCAACCTGCGCGGAATCTGTGGATGCTGCCTCACGGACACGAAGGCTGTCCGCCTGAACAACTCCGGTGATACCGCACATATTGCGGTAATGTGCTTTTGCCTCTTCCCCAAATACCAGATATTCATTCTTTATGTAGCCTTCTACACCATTGGAAGAGATCTTGCTCCACTCGTCTCCTTTTTCTGTTACAGTAACCGCATAGCCCGGCATCAGAACTCCGACGATCTCGGAATCTGCGTTTGCCTCGCTGCGGATGTTGACATATCCTTCTACGTTTGCTGCAGCCATTGTGCTCCAGTCTGTTTTATTTAAAATGGTTTCTTCCTTTGTCTCTGCTTTTACGGGTGCAGCCATGATGACAGTCAGTGTGAGCACGCTCCCCAGGATGCCCGGCACATAACTTTTTTTGAATGTCATACTTACCTCCTGAACAATTATTACGTTTTTGTTACAACTTGTTACAAACCGATTCTACCAGTGTTACATCTTTTTGTCAACTAGAATATTTCGACAACATTCCTGTCTTTTCCCATCGTTTTTTTCATAGAACCCACAATTTTTCACCACTTTTCCGCTTTTTTGACGAATTGGATCGGTTTTTATTCCCACTTTTTCTTCTGCATGCGGCCTGCCTGGAATACTTTTCCGTGTCTTGTTTCCTTCTTTTTATTTTGCTTTTGTTTCACATTCTGCCCTTTCTGCCCTCTTTTTCCGCAAATATTTTTTAAGAAATTGTGACAGTTCTTTTTCTATTTTTCGACATGCATTACAAACCTTTTCCACTTTTGACGCATTTTCAAATTTTCTTTTAACTTTTTATTTTTACATGATATTTCTTTCTACATATGGTATAATCTTTAAAAAGAAAGAAAATTTATATTTTATCAATTATTTTTCTTTCAATTTATACGTGAAACTTACCGCAGGAAAATAAAACAGACCGACATTAGAAACCGATCAGGTGAAAGGAGGATGTCATATGTTACACAGCACACAGACAACGAAAAAACACACAGGAAATTTGATTCTGAGATTCGGAATGGCAGGCCTCCTGGCGGCCGGATTATTTTTTTCCGCTCCGTATTCGGCAGCAGCCGAGACAGTTCCAAGTGCAGAAAATACAGACGCCGGTGAAATTACCATTCACTTCACCCATTACGATGCACAGGACCTGGAATTCTATCTGAACACCGATCAGGCGGCCCTTGCTTTTACCGATGCTGCCCTGACATTTCAGGATTCCACAATGGATGCGCCGGTCACCATGTCATATCTTTCCGATGATGGTTCCTATGTCCTGTATCAGAACAGCGAACCGGTCGAGGAAGTAAACGGAACGTTCTCCGTATCGATGGTTACGGAACCTGGCTACACACTGGATATGGATCAGATTTCCTTCTATGTTAATGGACAGGCCGTTTCCAATGGCGGTTCCGTTGTGATTACGGATTCTTCGGCGGCGATGACTTCTCTTGTTTACTGTACCGCAATCCCGGAAACACCGGCAACTGACCCGGAGCCATCTCTTCCGGAAGAGCCATCTGCACCGGAAGTTCCGGAAGAACCGGCCGCTCCAGAACCATCCGTTCCGGAACAGCCATCCGCACCGGCAGAAACCCCGACCGTGGTACAGCCATCTGCTTCGGAACAGCCGGCACAGGAAAATATTCTTCCGGAAACCGCAGCTCCTGCATCCAAAACCGCACCGGAACAGGTTCCTGCATCCGAACCGATCGCAGCAGAACCGATTGCCAGCGCAGTTGTTACAGAAGACGAAGAAGTTGATCTTTCCACCATCCACCCGGAAGTTACCGCATCCGCTGTTACTTCTTCCAGCCAGCTTCCAGCCGCAACGCAGATTGTACCATCTGTCAGAACAACAGACCCGGATGCACAGATTATTACTTCGGAAACTGCAGCTCTTGAAAATGCCGCACAGACCGAGAATACACAGACTGCACACACAGGAATCGGCTCCTGGTTCCATCAGCGAACAAATCAGATCCTCGCAGTCATGATCGCTGTGATCCTGCTTCTGATCCTGATCGAATCACTTCTGGCACTAAAGGATTCCATGAATCAGAAAAGATCGCATCGCTTCTATTAAAAATAAGGTCCATAATAAAAAATAAGCATACAAAAAGAAGGAACGTATCTCATGAAACATGGGATACGTTCCTTCTCTTATATTATTTTTTATCCTCTTTTTTTCGCAACCGCTTTCTGAATCTCACAGAAATCGTGCAGCGCCTGACGGCCGATTTTTACAATTTTACGGATGTTGATGGAATTTGTTCCTCCCTGACGCGGCTTGAAGCTGATCGGGATGAAACGGATTTTCCGGTGAAAATACGCTCCGAAGGCAGTCAGCAGTGCGTTCGGCAGATTGTAGTTTTCCGGCATCAGCGGCAGATACTCGGCCACGTAGTCTGTTTTCATCAGACGGAACGGGGCATTTGCATCCGGCACGGATACGTGGAAATAGGTCCAGAGCACCGCGCACAGCACTTTTTCCACGACAGCGCGGGAAAAGCCGTCGCCGCGGCTTGTGCGGTTTCCGAAAATGGCGTCGTAGCCCTCGCGGATCTGCCAGAACTTTTCGAACTCCTCCGGATCGGTCTGACCGTCGGAATCGGTCTGGAAGATATAGTCCGCACCGTTTTCAAGTGCATAGCGGTAGCCGTACAGAACGGTGGAACCGTGGCCGCCGTTTGGCTTCGTCAGCACGGTGAGCAACGGGTGGGTTTCGCACTCTGCTGAAGCAATTTCATACGTATCGTCGCGGCTTCCGTCGTTGATGATCACAAGACGGGACGCACCGCCGCCGGTATGCTTCTCCACGACGGGACACCATTCCTCGATCGTTCTTTTGATATTTTCCGACTCATTATAGGCTGGTATTACAATATATAAGGTATCCATTGGTATTCTCCTTGCATTTCCTTCCATCCATTATACAGGATTTCTTTTCATTGCGAAAGATGCACTCATGGAGAAAATTTCCCAGTACCGTTCGTTTGTTATTCTTCCCACAGTTTCTGCGGATAACGGCCCTCGTCTTTTAATTTCTGCAGTGCTGCCATGACATTTTCTTTGTCTTCTTTGTACGTTACGCCGTACCAGTTATCATAGGAGCGGAGTACGGTGACTTCCGCTTTTTTCTCCTGCAGCAGTTCATCGACAACGAACGGCAGGAAGTATTCGCCTTTTAACGGGTTGGTTTTGTATACATTCTCGAGGAACGGCAGGAAGCGGCGTTTCAGCTCGATCAGAATGCTCGGTGTGAAGCCCCAGAGGTTCATGGAAACGATGGTTCCCTGCGGCAATCCGGTCCAGGTTGCGCCGTCATCCTCGGTGTATTCGGCCTGTCCGCCGTGGTTTTCGATTCTTGTGCGCTCATGAATGCCGACAAGGTGGTTCTGGTCGTCTGCGGTGCAGATGCCGCGGGCTACGTGGCCATTGTCGGTCAGGGTTTTGTACAGGTCGTAGGCAACCATCGCGTACTGATAGGTCGCGCCGTCCTGCTCGGTTGTCAGCTGACGGTAGATCTCCTCGAATGCCGTTCTTCCATAATAATCATCGGAATTGATGACTGCGAACGGTGCGCCGTCGATGGCTTCTGCCGCACAGAGAATCGCATGACCGGTTCCCCACGGTTTGACGCGGCCTTCCGGCACTTCGTAGCCTTTCGGGAGAACGTCGAGTTCCTGGTAAACATACTCTACATCCATGTATTTCTCAATTCGCTTGCCGATGCCCTCGCGGAATGCCTCGTCGATGGCTTTTTTGATGATAAAGATGACTTTCTCAAAGCCTGCCTGTTTTGCATCATAAATGGAAAAGTCGATAATCATATTTCCGTACGGGTCAACCGGATCAATCTGTTTTAATCCGCCGTAACGGCTTCCCATTCCTGCTGCCATGATGACTAATACTGGTTTTTTGCTCATGATGTTCTCTCCTTTTTATTCTCCAAAATAAACTTTTAATCTCTCCGCAAAGTCTGCCGGGATTTCTCTTTCAAATGGAAATGGTTCTGCATCCGCCAAATACTCGGCGATTTCGCCCAGGACACCGGCGCTCCGGTTCAGTGACCAGGCGGAGATCCAGTCGATCGTATCGTGGCAGGTATGCATGCCGAAACCATCGCGGTTCAGCGTCATCGCCGGGATGCCCTTCCATGCGAAGGTGTTGGAATCGCTGCTCCAGATATTGTTGATGAGCGATACGCCTTTGTCCGCCTGTTTTAAGTGCTCCATGATCACGTCGCATGCCTCTTTCGTTGCTGCCACGCCAAGCACGGTTCCGCCGATGGCCTGTCCGGCGAGGTCGACGTTCATGTTGAAGCGGTGCTGCGCCAGCTCGGCTTCATGCGCTTTCACATATGCCCGGCTTCCGCAGAGACCCAGCTCCTCCGCGCCGAACCAGATGCATTCCAGTGTCCGTTTCGGGCGGTTTTCGGCGAAGTAGTGTGCCAGCTCCATGATGATCGCTGCGCCCGCCATGTTGTCGTATGCACCAGGTCCCTGCGGAACGGAATCGTAATGAGCCGTCAGCGTCAGGATTTTCTCTGGCTGCTCGGTTCCCGGGATGCGCAGGATGATATTTTTCGACGTTCTCCTGATTTTTTTCTGCTGTAAAACGAGGCGTGCACGGCTCGCTCCCCGTTCTACCAGTTCCATCGCATCAAGATAATGAATGACGGCGCACGGCAGTTTCGGATTTTTTACGCCGCGCAGGGTGCGGTAGTCCGGCAGACGGTCCTCGTCTTTGTCCAGCGGCGTTCCGGTCAGGATCAGAAATCCGACGGCTCCTGCTTTTTCCAGTTTTTCATAGTTTTCTGCATTGGCACCGCCGTTGATCAGGACGATTTTCCCTTCTGCATGGGAAAGGCTGACCGGGTCGCCGTTTTCTACATAGAGGAATGGTGCCTCCACGCCTTCCGGAGCGGTATTGGCTGCCGCGAAGCAGCCGCGGACGGTGTATGTTTTCTCATATGGCTCTGTGACCGTAAAGACAGCTTCGTCAACCTGCCATGTCTCAATCTCGAACGGCTCGCGGCGGATCTGCAATTCGCCCTGCCCCCATTTTTCTGCGATTTCAGAAAGTTCTTTTTCGATCCGGCAGGCTGCTTTTTCTTCGCCTTCCGTTCCGGCTTCGCGGATGTAGTTAAACTGGCTGGCGAACGCCAAACTCCCCCGGGCCCCGCCTGTATCCGATGATGGTATTTGCTTTCATAATAATGTTATGTCCTTTTCTTTTCTTTTTTTATTTTCTTAAAGTTCTTCCAGTACCGCTCTCGCGCTGCGCACGGCTTTGACGTCCGTGCGGTAGAGGGTGTATTCGCTTAAGGATGGAAGTCCCATGTTCACATTTTCTTTCCGATACTGCATCGGGCTCGCCAGTTCGATTTTTCCGGACATGTGGTAGGCGGTCACGCCGGTTTTCGGATACAGCTCGCGGATCGCATCCGCGCAGATCCCGCCGCCCGCCTGAATACGGATGCGTCCCGCCGCCTGGCGCTGCAGTTCGGCGAGAAGCTCTGCTCCTTTTACCGCACTGTTCTGCTGACCGGAGGTGAGAATGGTGTTCATACCGAGCGATACCGCCTGCTCAAGCGCTTCTTTCGGATCGCGGCAGACATCGAACGCGCGGTGCAGCGTCACAGACATGCCGTTTGCCGCCTCCATCAGCTGTTCCATCGCTGTCATATTCATTGTTCCATCCTCTTTCAGCACGCCGATCACAACGCCCTCTGCACCGAGTTCGCGATACATCGCAACTTCCTCGCAAATTTCTTCTAATTCATATGGGGTGTAGCAGAAATCCCCGAACCGCGGGCGGATCAGTGCATGAATCGGAATGGTTGTCTGTCTGCGGATCACCTCAAACAGCTTCGAACCCGGCGTTGTTCCGCCGATCACCAGATTCTGACACAGCTCCAGCCGGCTTGCCCCGCCTTTTGCCGCCGCAAGCGCCGACTCCGCCGAGTCCACACAGACTTCCAGGATATAATCGTTCATAAAATTCCCTCTGTTTTCGTAAGTTTTCTTTCTCTATCATACCCTATTTAGGGCGATTAGGAAAGAGCTTCTTTGGTTCACTTTCGTTCACTTCTGCTTCTGATGCAGATATTTTTCTCTCGTTGCCATGCCGCCGCGAATGTGGCGTTCAGACTTGTTCACATCCAGAATTTTCCTCGCCTCTGCCGCCAGACCCGGATTCACCTGTACCAGACGTGATGTCAGATCCTTATGCACGGTACTTTTGCTCACTCCGAATTTTTTCGCCGTCTGCCGTACGGTCGCTTTCGTCTCAATCATGTAAATTGCTGTCTCCACAGCACGCTCTTCGATATAGTCCCTCACAAAAAGCCTCCGAAGACGCTGTTTTTACAGTGTATTCGGAGGCTTTGATGGGTATGTCTTCTATTTTATTATTTGTAATATACCCATACCGCTTTTGTCTGTTCCAGCACCTGATCGATATCCCAGGTTTTTTCGGAATTTTTTCTGCTGTTTGGGTCGTTGATTTTCAGTCTGCCATTCTGCAATCCGGTAAGAACGATAAAATGACCGTTGCTGGTAAACTCCCCGGGTCCCATCAGGGCAATGATGAGGTTTCCGGCCTGCAGGTTGTTTTCCACCCGTTCCCGTTCCACAGGGATTTCTTTGCTGGAAAGGCCGATCTGCCGGGCTCCTTCCAGCATCAGAGACCAGGCGGTTCCGCTGCCGTCTACGGCATAGCCGTTCTGTGAGGCAAAATCGGCGACCCAGCGCGGATTTTTTGTGATATCGCCGGTCATGAAAATGGCAACCATGGAAAGTGCTGTCGGTCCGCAGCCGCTTAATCCCATCACTTCACCGGCATATCGGTGATAGCCCCATCTCTGATCCCACTGCAAGAGAAGCGGAACCTCCGATGCGGATGACAGGTCGCTCAGGTCAATCTCCGGCTCCTCCTCTTTTTTCAACGGATATTCTTCGACGAACGTCTCCGTCTCATTGTTTCTCTCGTAAAGCGACAACAGCTCCTCCGGGTACTGATCCATTGAAATGCCGTTTGCTTTTGCATACCGTTGGATCGGATTCTGCCGGAAGCGCCGCACACCGCCCAAAAGCAGAAGACAGCCGAACAGCAATAGCAGCCCGCGGATCCGCCATACCTTTCTTTTTCGTCTCCGTGCTCTTTCTCTTCTTTGTATTATCCTTCTTTGTGTCATTCTTTTTTGTTCTGCTGTCTCTTGCCATTCCAGTGTATTGTTTTCACGGATCATGAAAAATCCCCCTCCCGATCTTATGGTGTACTCCAAAAATCTTTCTGTGCCTGATTTTGTGAGATGATTGAGAGTACATTCTTCCTTTTCATCATAACAAATTTCTGATTTTTCTTTTTGTATATTTTCCGAAGAAACACTGCTTTTTTTCCGTCTGCTTTCTTAAGATTTTTTGTATCTGTGCAAAGCCATGCGAAACGGAAGCAAAACCGCAAGCAGGAAAAAGATGGCAAATTCCGGAAATATCATTGAGAAAAAAGTTCAAAAATGGTAAAATAGGAAAAACAACATCTTTAAGCGGAGGATAAAACAAAATGAAAAAACTGAAAGTAAAAAAAGGCAGCACCTGTATGGCTTGTCTTGCCTGTGTGGGAGCATGTTCTGAGGCATTTTATAAGGTATTTGATCCGGACAAGGCATGTCTGCAGATCGTAGAGAAAAAGGCTGTTCGCCCGATCGCCTGTCCGCAGTGCGGTAAATGTGCCGAGGCCTGTCCGGAAGGCGCCATCACCCAGAACCCGAAGGGCGTTTACATGATCAACAAGAAAAAATGTACGGGATGCGGAGCCTGTGCGAAGGCCTGTCCATTTGGCCTGATCGTAAAAACCGAGGGCAATCCGGCTTCCAAATGTATTGCCTGCGGTATCTGCGCGAAAGCCTGTCCGATGGATGTACTGGAAGTTGTGGACGAATAATGATCCGAACTCTTAGATATCGCCAGGATCTCGTGTAAGCACAGATCCTGACTCATTGCTCACATAAACATAAAAATGCACTGTGGAACGTCGTCGGACAATTCCACAGTGCATTTTTCTGTTAAACGAAAAACAATTGATTCCCTCTCGCCGCCTGGCAGAATGATCGATGCCCGTTTCCGCAGACAGCATTCCGACAAAAAGGGACAAAATTTACAATTTTACTCCCGCGCCAGCAGAACCATCGATTTTGCCGGAAGCATCATGCTTTCTTTCATCTCTGCTCCATCCTCTGCGCAGCGTTTTCCATCGCAGAGCAGTTTCCAGTTTCCTTCCGGAAGTTTCTGCAAAGCTTCTTTTTCCCATGGATTGTAGAAGACGCAGACTGCGTGGCCATCCGGGTATTCCAGTTCGTAACCTGCGATCTGGTTTTCACGGAAAAATGTCTTTTTACAGTCCGGCTCGCACGTTCCGTATGCCTGAAATTTTCGGCGCAGAGCGAGAAGACCACGGTAATAGTCCACCAGCTCTTCCTGCTCTAAGGCGCGTGTCCAGTCAATTTTGTTGAGCTGCCACGACGATTTGAAGCTGTTTCCTTCGCCATGCTTCGTGCGCGCAAATTCCTCACCCGCCTGGAAAAACGGCATTCCCTTGCAGGTCATCACAATGCCCGCCGCCAGACGGTTCATCGAAAGCGTCCGCTCATCCATCTTGTCAAAATCCGGCTCCGCATCCTCCTTCCGCTTCGGATCGGACAGTTTTAATTTATCCCACAGTGTATAATTATCATGTGCCGACACATACGGAATCAGCTGGCTCGCATTGCGCGGCTCATAGGCTCCTTTTCCGTCCAGCCAGCCGTCTGTCGCGGAAAGTATTCCTGCTGAAAGACGCTCTTTTCCATTGACATAGCCTCCCTCTGCGGCAATGAAAACACTTCCCTTGATGGAATCTCTCGTATCGTCACAGAACATGGAAATGCCATCCATCAGCTTTCCGATATTCTGTTTATCCGAAGGGAAATATCCCTCCTGCATTGCGCTTGCCGCTGCTTTCCACGGTTCACCGTAAACCAGAATCTCCTCGCCGCGCGGCATCCGGTTCAGAGCTGTGCGGATCGCATTCATGGTCTCCGTGTCATGCAGTGCCATCAGATCGAAGCGGAAACCGTCGATATGATATTCCTTCGCCCAGTAACAAACCGAGTGAACCATAAAGCGGCGGAACATCTCCCTTTCACTTGCCGTCTCGTTTCCACAGTCGGAGCCATTGGAAATCGTGCCATCCTCCCATTCACGGTAATAATAATAAGGAACTGTTTTCTGAAGCGGCGAATCGAGATTGTACGTATGATTGTATACCACATCCATAATCACACCGATGCCGGCCTTATGCAGCGCCTGAACCATTTCCTTCATTTCCCGGATACGTACCTCCCCGTGGAACGGATCGGTTGCATAGGATCCCTCCGGCACATTGTACTGCACCGGGTCATATCCCCAGTTGAACGCTTCCGCATCATCTTCCGGCACACTGCCAAAATCGAAAACAGGAAGCAGATGCACATGAGAAATGCCAAGCGATTTCAGGTAATCGAACCCCGTCGCATGAATCCCGTCGCCGTTCAGCGTCGTGCCTTCTTCCGTAAACGCCAGAAACTTTCCACGGTGTTTATCCGAAATACCGGAATGCGGATCACTCGAAAAATCTTTCACATGAAGCTCATACACACAACGATCCTCCGGCCGGATTTCCGGTCTTTCATCCTGCTCCCAGCCTGCCGGGTCCGTCTCTGCAAGATTCACCACCATGCTCCGCTCCGAATCAATACCGGAAGCCACGCCGTACGGATCTGTCGTATCAAAGACACCATCCGAGTGCAGGATATGATACGTATAATACGTTCCATACCAGGCTCCCTGCATTGCACAGCTCCAGACACCCTTTTCGCCGCGCGTCATCGCAATCGAGGCTATTTTTCGGTCCCCGCGCTCACGGCTGCTGCCGCAGGAAAACAGCTCCAGTGAAACCTCCATTACTGTCGGCGCCCAGAGCTTCCACTCTGTCACAAACTGCTCATCCTTTTTCGGCATCTGCCAGTTTTCATCACATTCCCTGCTCTTTCTCACCGAGACACCGAGGTCATCTCCTTCGTACGTAAAGTTTTCCACAAATTCTTCCGATTCAAAAAAGCTTTTCCACTCCGCCGGCGTTCTTTTCACCACCGCATTCATCTTCTTTCCCTCTATTTCTTTGTAAACTCGCAGAATCTCTCCGACACTCCACGCCTGCGCATAGCAGCCCTTCGACATCACCGGCGCCGCACCATCATAAATCTCCGCCAGATGAAACAGGCATCCTTCCTGCATCCAGCTCGCAAGACGCTCCAGTCCGCGATGCACTTCCTGTTTTCCCTCCTTCGGAAAATAGTTCAGCACCGCACGGAAATACGCCCCAAGCGGAAATCCCCAGACTGTCCCCTGATGATATGCCCTGTCACGCTCCGGCTGGCTTCCGCCGATCCATGGATGAAATGCCGGATCCTCCATCTCCAATGACCGCATTCCTGCTGTCGTATACAGCTTTTCTTTGACCGCCTGTAAGATCCGCTGCCCCTGCTTCTGACTCACCATCTGAAACGGAAGTGCCAGCACAAAGACCTGATTGCATCGGAACTGCTTCTCTTCATACGTGCCGTTCAGCACATCCTTCAGATATCCTTCCTCTTCCATCCAGAACTTTTCGAGGAAACTCTTCTTCACCTGCTCCGCAAGCTTCCCATACGCCGATCCATCCTTTCCGACAAACGGCGCCAGCTCTTCCAGAATCCTCAGACCATTATACCAGTACGCATTAATCTCCACCGGCTTCCCGTGACGCGGTGTCGGCAGCTCCTTGTCAATCCGCACATCCATCCACGTCACCTGTTCCAGACCGCCCCCGGCCATAATCAGCCCGTCACTGTCCATTTTAATATGGAAATCCGTTCCCTTCTGATACCAGAACACAATATCCTCCATCACCGGAAACGCCTCGCACACAAACTCCAGATCTCCTGTTTCAAGGTAATACTCATACACCACATCCAAAAACAAAAGGGCCGCATCCACCGTATTATACATCGGAAGCGCATCCCCCTCCGGAAACAGGTTCGGCATCAGTCCTTCTTTTGTATATGCCATAAAAGTCCGAAGAATGCTCTTACACTCCTCATACTCCCCAATTGCCAGCGTGCACCCCGGCAGCGAAATCATCGTATCCCGCCCCCAGTCCGCAAAATAAGGAAAACCAGCCATAATACTCTTCCCACCTGTCGATGCACGTTCCGTAATATACTGACTCGCACTCACCGCCAGCCGCTTTCCCACCGGATCAGAAATCCCGGACTTTTCCGCAATCATCTCCTGCCGCTTCTCTTCCTCTTCTATCCACAGCGCAATCCTTTCCTCATCCCACTTATCCACATCATCCGCGAGACTATACACAACAAAAAAGACCTGCTCCCTGCCGTCTCCCGTCATCTCAAACCGAATCCGATGATTCACGACAGCACTTCCGATGCCATCTCTTCCATCCCGCGCATCCTGCTCAAAAAACAAATCCCTCCAGATCCTCTCCTTCTCCATCTGAAGCTCCCCATTCGTTCCATAAGAAAGAATCACACCATTACTCGCAATGCACTTCCGGTCCACCGCAAAATTCTGCCCCTCCTGCAGCTGCTCTCCCTTCGCCGCAAACCGCATCACCGGCCGAACCGAAAAACTCCCCTTCTTCCCACTTCTCACCCGATACCGGACAAGAACCGTATTCTCCCCCTGAACCATCCCAATCGTCTTCTCAATTTCAATCCCCTTCACCCGGTAAAACCATACCGGCAGACTCCCCATCTCAAATCCTTCCAGAAACCGAAACCCCTCCACATTCTGCGTCCGATTCACAAACTCCTGTGAAAACAGCTCCGTTTCCTCTCCATCCACCTCCAACGTCTCCCAGACATTCGAAATCAGATGCTCCCGCACCGTAGGCGCCTTCAATGCTCCCATTAACAGCGCCTGATCATTCCTCGCCGCATTCCCCATCACCGTCAGCGAACAATAACCTCCCAGTCCGTTTGTCAGCAAAAAACACTTCTTTTCTCCACTCCGGAAATCCATCCACTCCGAAGCATTCAGTCGAATCCTATCCATACCCAAAAACCTCCAAATTTCACACAATATCTTCCCGAAACTTTTCTGTTTTCATAAAATCAAGCACAAAAAACTCCGAAAATATTTTTTTTCATTCTATCTCCAAACTTCGCACCAGTCAACAAACTCACGCCGATTCGCCCTCTGGGCGAATCCAGCCCCTCTCCCCGTCCTCCAACACACTCTCCCCTTCCACACACAACAATCTCACGCCGATCTGCCCTCCGGGCAGATCCAGACCACTCCTCCCGTCCCCAACACACTCCCACCTCTCCACACAACAATCTCACGCCGATCTGCCCTCC
>OGPA01000207.1_pt1 | contig 67846 bp, 70 predicted proteins | sample 1552841 | NCBI WGS metagenome assembly OGPA01 (sample SAMEA2579916, study PRJEB22360) | human gut metagenome
GCAAAACGTCAAAACCGCGGCTCCCGAAACTCAACAGATGATGGGGGCTGAAAACCAGAGAGAGGAGAAAGCAGGATGAGTACCCGAAATATCCACGTTAACACCGCGTCGTACACGCTTCTTGTTGCCGGGAAGAAAAAAAACACCGGGGAAGAGTGGGACGTCCTGGAATTCAGCAGCCTGACTGAGCTGAAAAAATATCGCAAAAGCCACCCGGAAAAGATGGCCTTCAGTTATAGCTACGCGCTCAGTCAGGGTGTGGATAAGCAGTTCCGCCATATCAACATTGCGGAAGCCGATCACTTCAAACAGTTCCTGCGTCAGATTAAGCGTGCCGGCCTCGATATCCGGGCGATCTGCTGACCGGATGTGATGAATATCCCTCCTGATTGTTGCAATCTTGTTGATGGAGATCGGGGGGGGATGATATTAAGCGGAAAAATTTTTTATTAAATTTATTCTTTCATAAAGGAGTAGCTGTTATGCGATTAGCTTCCCGTTTTGGTCGGTATAATTCCATCCGCCGTGAACGTCCTTTAACGGATGATGAATTAATGCAGTTCGTGCCTTCGGTATTTTCCGGTGATAAACATGAGTCCCGGAGTGAACGTTATACGTATATTCCAACAATCAATATCATCAATAAGTTACGTGATGAAGGTTTCCAGCCATTCTTTGCCTGTCAGAGTCGGGTTCGTGATTTGGGACGTCGCGAATACAGTAAACATATGTTACGTCTTCGCAGGGAAGGGCATATTAACGGGCAGGAAGTTCCTGAAATTATCCTGCTTAATTCACATGATGGTTCATCCAGTTATCAGATGATCCCCGGAATTTTTCGTTTTGTCTGCACAAATGGCCTGGTGTGCGGAAATAATTTTGGCGAAATCCGCGTTCCACATAAAGGTGATATTGTCGGGCAGGTTATCGAGGGAGCGTATGAAGTGCTCGGTGTCTTTGATAAGGTCACTGATAATATGGAGGCGATGAAAGAAATTCATCTTAACAGTGACGAGCAACATTTATTTGGCAGAGCTGCACTGATGGTCAGGTATGAAGATGAAAATAAAACGCCAGTGACACCTGAACAGATAATTACTCCCCGTCGTCGGGAAGACAAACAGAACGATCTCTGGACAACCTGGCAGCGGGTTCAGGAGAATATGATAAAAGGTGGATTATCGGGGCGAAGTGCCTCCGGGAAAAATACCAGGACAAGAGCCATTACAGGTATTGATGGTGATATAAGAATCAACAAGGCGTTATGGGTGATTGCCGAACAGTTCAGAAAGTGGAAGTCATGATAATATAAGTAAAGCCCCGAAAAAATTTTCGGGGCTTTACTTATATTATCATTTTTCGGCATTGCTGTGTCGTCTGATATACCTCAATTTCATCGACCGGCTTTCCGGTTGTCTGTAAATATTGTGCCCGCGAAAAATGGTCTGGCAGGAGGCTGCGCAGTTACCGGGTATATATAAGATGGGTTCCCGCTTCGCGGGGCTTCGGCCAGTCAGTATTGTCACTCATATGATATTTTTGTGTGTGGCCTTCCATGCCGCTTTTGCGGCATAACCGGTATCTGACAATGTCTGTAAGATTAATTGTTCTGCACGCTGTTAATTTCCGGAAGTGATTTCTTCGTGGCCGGAAGCCGGATACCTTTACTGCTTTTTATCCCGGTATAAATCCGGTAAACCTCTGATGCGTAGGCAAGACGTCTCTGGTTCTGGCGTTCGGATTTCCTGAATCCTGCATTGTATGCACCAACGGCCTCCCAGGTGACGCCCCATTTTTTAAATGCTATTGCCAGATAATAAGCACCGGTATAAATGTTCATGCAGGGATCTGTTGTCAGATGTTCTGGCTTAATTCCGTAGCGGGCCAGTTCGTTAAAATGCTGGGAATCTACCTGCATCAGTCCGCTGCCATATCCCGTTACCGGATTAATACCGATGGCATTAACCCGGTAACGGGATTCTTTCCATGATATTGCTCTCAGTAAATCAGGATCTATTTTGTAATCCCGGCCTGCAAGATCAAAGCAATCAGTGGCATGGCAGATCTCATTTATAAACATCAGGCAGATGGCTAACATCCATTTTTTCATTTTTCCACCTCTGGTGACTTTATCCGTAAATAATTTAACCCACTCCACAAAAAGGCTCAACAGGTTGGTGGTTCTCACCACCAAAAGCACCACACCCCACGCAAAAACAAGTTTTTGCTGATTTTTCTTTATAAATAGAGTGTTATGAAAAATTAGTTTCTCTTACTCTCTTTATGATATTTAAAAAAGCGGTGTCGGCGCGGCTACAACAACGCGCCGACACCGCTTTGTAGGGGTGGTACTGACTATTTTTATAAAAAACATTATTTTATATTAGGGGTGCTGCTAGCGGCGCGGTGTGTTTTTTTATAGGATACCGCTAGGGGCGCTGCTAGCGGTGCGTCCCTGTTTGCATTATGAATTCTAGTGTTTCGAAATTAACTTTATTTTATGTTCAAAAAAGGTAATCTCTAATGGCTAAGGTGAACCTGTATATCAGCAATGATGCCTATGAAAAAATAAATGCGATTATTGAGAAGCGTCGACAGGAAGGGGCAAGGGAAAAAGATGTCAGTTTTTCAGCAACAGCTTCAATGCTTCTTGAACTGGGGCTTCGTGTACATGAGGCTCAGATGGAGCGTAAAGAGTCTGCATTTAATCAGACTGAGTTTAATAAATTGCTTCTTGAATGCGTTGTAAAAACACAATCATCAGTAGCGAAAATTTTGGGTATTGAGTCTCTCAGTCCTCATGTCTTCGGAAATCCAAAGTTTGAATATGCCAATATGGTTGAAGATATCAGGGAGAAGGTATCATCTGAGATGGAACGATTTTTTCCAAAAAATGATGATGAATAAAAGAAATTTGACTTCGTTCAAATATCAGAGTTTTTATGATTTTAAAAGGTGACAGTACGAAAGATAATTAGTATATTAATTACGTGGTTAATGCCACGTTAAAATTTGAAATTGAAAATCGCCGATGCAGGGAGAGGTGAACTCCCTGCATCGACTGTCCATAGAATCCTTTGTGAGGAGGTTCCTATGTATCCGATGGATCGTATTCAACAAAAACATGCTCGTCAAATAGATCTGCTGGAAAATCTGACGGCAGTTATTCAGGATTATCCAAATCCAGCCTGTATCAGGGACGAAACTGGAAAATTTATTTTTTGCAATACGCTGTTTCATGAGTCATTTCTTACACAAGATCAAAGTGCTGAAAAATGGCTTCTGTCGCAGAGAGATTTTTGTGAATTGATCTCTGTCACAGAGATGGAAGCATACAGGAATGAGCATACGCATCTTAATCTTGTAGAGGATGTTTTTATTCAGAACAGATTCTGGACAATATCTGTCCAGTCATTTCTTAATGGACACAGAAATATTATTCTGTGGCAATTTTATGATGCTGCTCATGTTCGTCATAAAGACAGTTATAATCAAAAAACGATTGTCAGTGATGATATCAGAAATATAATCAGAAGAATGAGTGATGATTCTTCTGTATCATCATATGTAAATGATGTCTTTTACTTATATAGCACCGGAATCAGTCATAATGCTATAGCAAGAATATTAAACATATCCATCTCCACATCAAAGAAACACGCGTCTCTGATATGCGACTACTTCTCTGTTTCTAATAAAGATGAGTTAATCATCTTACTCTACAATAAAAAGTTTATTCATTATTTGTACGAGAAGGCTATGTGTATCATAAATGCGCGTTAATAAAGTGTTAATAAAATATAGACTTTCCGTCTATTTACCTTTTCTGATTATTCTGCAAACATAAGTAGTAACCAGAAGATAAACAGCGGGAGGTGTTATTGAAAAGATTTGGTACACGTTCTGCAACAGGTAAGATGGTAAAACTAAAATTACCTGTAGATGTGGAAAGTCTATTAATTGAGGCAAGTAACAGAAGCGGAAGAAGTCGATCGTTTGAGGCAGTAATAAGACTTAAAGATCATCTTCACCGCTATCCAAAGTTTAACAGGGCAGGGAATATCTATGGTAAGTCGCTGGTTAAGTATCTGACAATGCGTCTGGATGATGAAACTAACCAGCTACTTATTGCAGCCAAAAATCGTAGTGGATGGTGTAAAACAGATGAGGCTGCAGACAGAGTTATTGATCATTTGATCAAGTTTCCTGATTTTTATAACTCGGAGATATTCAGGGAGGCAGATAAAGAGGAAGATATAACATTTAATACACTCTAGTTTTATTCATTTATCCGAAATTGAGGTAACTTATGAATGCTGTTTTAAGTGTTCAGGGTGCTTCTGCGCCCGTCAAAAAGAAGTCGTTTTTTTCTAAATTCACTCGTCTGAATATGCTTCGCCTGGCTCGCGCTGTGATCCCGGCTGCTGTTCTGATGATGTTCTTCCCGCAACTGGCAATGGCAGCACAGGGCCAGGACCTGATGGCAAGCGGTAACACCACGGTTAAGGCGACCTTCGGTAAGGACTCCAGTGTTGTTAAATGGGTTGTTCTGGCTGAAGTTCTGGTCGGTGCGGTCATGTACATGATGACCAAAAACGTCAAGTTCCTGGCTGGTTTTGCCATCATCTCTGTATTTATTGCTGTGGGTATGGCCGTCGTTGGCCTCTGACAGGAAATAAAACGATGTCGGGAGACGAGAATAAACTTAAGAAATATCGTTTCCCGGAAACACTGACCAACCAGAGCCGCTGGTTTGGCCTGCCACTGGATGAACTGATCCCCGCAGCAATCTGTATTGGCTGGGGTATCACAACATCGAAATATCTGTTCGGTATTGGTGCAGCGGTTCTGGTTTATTTCGGGATTAAAAAACTGAAAAAAGGGCGGGGCAGTTCCTGGTTACGTGACCTGATTTACTGGTATATGCCAACAGCCCTGCTGCGCGGTATTTTTCATAATGTTCCCGATTCGTGTTTCCGGCAGTGGATTAAATAGAACTGATACCAGGATTGTTATATGGAACACGGTGCCCGTTTAAGTACCAGTCGTGTAATGGCCATCGCCTTTATATTTATGTCAGTGCTTATTGTTCTCAGCCTCTCTGTTAACGTCATTCAGGGGGTGAATAACTACCGTCTTCAGAATGAGCAACGCACTGCCGTGACGCCAATGGCATTTAATGCCCCCTTTGCCGTGTCACAGAACAGCGCCGACGCCTCTTATTTACAGCAGATGGCGCTGTCATTTATTGCCCTCCGTCTGAATGTTTCATCAGAAACCGTCGATGCCTCACATCAGGCGCTTCTGCAATATATCCGCCCGGGCGCACAGAACCAGATGAAAGTTATTCTGGCTGAAGAAGCGAAGCGTATTAAAAACGATAACGTGAACTCAGCCTTTTTCCAGACCAGTGTTCGTGTCTGGCCTCAGTATGGCCGTGTGGAAATTCGAGGTGTGCTTAAAACCTGGATTGGTGATTCAAAACCTTTCACTGATATCAAACATTACATCCTTATTCTGAAGCGGGAAAACGGGGTGACCTGGCTGGATAATTTCGGGGAAACAGACGATGAGAAAAAATAATACGGCAATAATATTCGGCAGCCTGTTTTTTTCCTGCAGCGTGATGGCCGCAAACGGTACGCTGGCCCCCACCGTGGTGCCAATGGTGAACGGTGGTCAGGCCAGTATTGCCATCAGCAATACCAGCCCGAATCTGTTTACCGTTCCCGGTGACCGGATTATCGCCGTGAACAGTCTGGATGGTGCCCTGACCAATAATGAGCAGACCGCCTCCGGCGGTGTGGTGGTTGCCACCGTCAACAAAAAGCCCTTTACGTTCATTCTGGAAACAGAACGTGGTCTGAATCTTTCCATTCAGGCCGTTCCCCGTGAAGGCGCGGGGCGTACCATTCAGCTGGTCAGTGACCTGCGCGGAACCGGAGAAGAAGCCGGTGCGTGGGAAACGTCCACGCCTTACGAATCCCTGCTTGTGACCATCAGCCAGGCCGTCCGTGGCGGAAAATTACCCGCAGGCTGGTATCAGGTCCCAGTGACAAAGGAAACCCTGCAGGCCCCGGCGGGGCTGTCTTCAGTGGCAGATGCCGTATGGACGGGGAATCACCTGAAGATGGTCCGCTTTGCCGTGGAAAATAAAACGCTGTCTGCCCTGAATATCCGGGAAAGTGACTTCTGGCAGCCGGGAACCCGTGCCGTGATGTTCAGCCAGCCTGCCAGCCAGTTACTGGCAGGTGCGCGCATGGATGTGTATGTCATCCGTGACGGGGAGGGCAACTGATGGCCAGTATCAATACCATTGTGAAACGCAAGCAGTACCTGTGGCTGGGGATTGTGGTTGTCGGTACAGCCTCCGCGATTGGTGGGGCACTGTATCTGTCTGATGTGGACATGTCCGGTAACGGTGAAACCGTGGCTGAACAGGAGCCTGTGCCGGATATGACCGGTGTGGTGGATACGACCTTTGATGACAAGGTGCGTCAGCATGCCACCACCGAGATGCAGGTGACGGCAGCGCAGATGCAGAAGCAGTATGAGGAAATCCGTCGTGAGCTGGATGTTCTGAACAAACAGCGCGGTGATGACCAGCGTCGTATTGAAAAGTTGGGACAGGACAATGCCGCCCTGGCAGAGCAGGTAAAAGCCCTGGGTGCTAATCCCGTCACGGCGACCGGTGAGCCTGTACCGCAGATGCCTGCCTCACCGCCCGGCCCGGAAGGCGAACCACAGCCAGGAAACACCCCCGTATCCTTCCCGCCGCAGGGCAGCGTTGCTGTTCCACCGCCGACGGCGTTTTATCCCGGGAATGGTGTCACGCCACCACCACAGGTGACGTACCAGTCTGTGCCGGTGCCTAACCGGATACAGCGTAAGGTGTTTACCCGTAATGAGGGAAAACAGGGACCATCACTGCCGTACATTCCGTCAGGAAGTTTTGCGAAAGCCATGCTGATTGAAGGGGCGGATGCCAATGCCTCTGTCACCGGTAATGAATCCACGGTGCCGATGCAGCTGCGTATCACCGGCCTGGTGGAAATGCCGAACAGCAAGACGTATGACGCAACGGGATGTTTTGTGGGTCTGGAAGCCTGGGGGGATGTGTCCAGTGAGCGTGCCATTGTACGCACCCGCAATATCAGTTGCCTGAAGGACGGCAAAACTATTGATATGCCGATTAAGGGGCATGTCAGCTTCCGGGGTAAAAACGGTATCAAGGGCGAAGTGGTGATGCGTAACGGCAAAATCCTCGGCTGGGCATGGGGCGCGGGATTTGTTGACGGTATCGGTCAGGGAATGGAGCGCGCCTCCCAGCCGGCTGTCGGGCTGGGTGCCACTGCTGCTTACGGGGCCGGCGATGTCCTTAAAATGGGTATCGGTGGCGGCGCATCGAAAGCCGCACAGACGCTCAGTGACTACTACATCAAACGTGCCGAACAGTATCACCCGGTGATACCGATTGGTGCGGGCAACGAAGTGACCGTGGTGTTCCAGGACGGCTTCCAGCTGAAAACCGTGGAAGAGATGGCGCTGGAACGCACGCAGAGCAGAGCGGAAGAAGACAATCCGGAAAGTCCGGTTCCTGTTCCGCCATCAGCTGAAAGTCATCTTAACGGCTTTAATACTGACCAGATGCTGAAGCAGCTGGGCAACCTGAATCCGCAGCAGTTTATGTCCGGCAGTCAGGGAGGGGGCAATGATGGCAAATAATACGTCGTCCCGTCAGGCGGGCCATGCCGCCCGGTATGTTGTCGCCCGGGTTCTGCGAGGACTGTTCTGGTGTCTGAAATACGCCGTCATTCTGCCACTGGCCACAATGGCCCTGATGGCTCTGTTTGTTTTATGGAAGGACAACACCACACCAGGAAAATTACTGGTTCAGGAAATTGACTTCGTAAGACAAACAGCCCCTGCCGGGCAGTTTCCTGTAAGAGAATGTTTGCCTTCTCTGCATGATCTTCCAGGAGCAGAAGAGAAAATCTGCCGTTACCGTGCTGCTGATGCTGCAGATTATGTCAGGGAGACTGACCGGTCACTGATGCAACTGGTCACCGCATTCTGGGCAACGCTGGCACTTATGTATATGTCGTTTGCGGCAGGCACCGGGAAATATCCGGTGCGACCCGGAAAAATGAAATGTGTCCGTGTGGCAACAGCAGATGAGCGTCTGAAGAAAGTTCTTGCAGAAGACACTTCCCTGCCGGGAAAAATCAGGGAATGCCATGTTTATTTCCCTGATGACCGAACAAACAGAAGCAACGGAGATAAAAATGAACATGCGTAATATTAATATTATTACTGCACGCTCTGTACCGGATAAAAGCGTATCAGATAATTTTATGAATGCTGTTCTCAGTAACTGCACCACAAGAATCGTACTTCCTGCACTGAAGGAATTCGGTTCTGAATCATTGCCGCACAATTTTAATATGGCAGCTGTCGGTGTGATGAAGAAGGGTATGTCGATGAGCTTATTTTCTTCTCCGGGAAATACAGTAGTCTTCGGACAACCCTGTGCAGGGAAAACAAATCTGACAGCAGAGTTAATTTCTGCTGTTGTGGGGAATAATAAAAAAGGAGAAGGGCAATGAAAAAGATTTCTTTATTTATTCCTCTGCTGGGGACGTTATTACTTTCTGGCTGTGCCGGAACTAATACGGAATTTGAGTGTAACGCCACCACATCCGATACCTGTATGACGATGGAGCAGGCCAATGAGAAGGCCAAAAAACTGGAGCAGTCCTCAGAAGCAAAGCCGGTTGCGGCATCACTGCCGCGCCTGGCTGAAGGGAACTTCCGGACAATGCCGGTGCAGACCGTCACCGCGACCACTCCGTCCGGCAGCAGACCTGCGGTGACAGCACATCCGGAGCAGAAACTGCTGGCACCACGCCCGCTGTTTACCGCTGCCCGGGAAGTGAAAACGATTGTTCCGGTCAGTTCAGTTGCGCCGGTAACACCTCCTCGTCCGCTAAGAACGGGTGAGCAGACGGCTGCATTATGGATAGCGCCTTATATTGATAATCAGGATGTTTATCATCAGCCATCCAGCGTGTTTTTTGTTATTAAACCGTCTGCGTGGGGAAAACCACGTATTAATTAACTGGCCCTGAAGTTGTATATCAGCCGGCAATGCCGGCAGGCTTTCTGTATTCAAAATCTGCCTGTAAAACGAGTGCCCTGTGCGTGAAAAGGGATGGGCGGTAGCGTGTCAGAACATGTCGGGAGGAATATTCCGTGAGTGATGAAGCCGATGAAGCATATTCAGTGACAGAACAACTGACCATGACAGGAATAAACCGGATACGCCAGAAAATAAATGCTCATGGTATTCCTGTTTATCTCTGTGAAGCATGCGGAAATCCTGTTCCGGAAGCCCGGCGGAAAATATTTCCCGGTGTGACGTTGTGCGTTGAATGTCAGGCGTATCAGGAAAGACAGAGAAAACATTATGCATAAGTCAGTCGCAGAACATAGTGATTTAATTCCGGATGAACATGAGTGGATATTCAGAAAACAGAAATCTTTGTATATGCGCCGGGAAATGGCGCGTTAATTACAGGTATTCCCTTCATGGCTACCGCATTTCTCGCTTTATTTTTCAACTAAGGAATTCATGTGAATAATCCACTTGAGGCCGTCACTCAGGCGGTTAACTCCCTCGTCACAGCACTGAAACTGCCTGACGAATCCGCAAAGGCCAATGAAGTTCTGGGCGAAATGAGCTTCCCGCAGTTCAGTCGTCTGCTGCCGTACCGTGATTACAACCAGGAATCCGGTCTGTTCATGAATGACACCACGATGGGCTTTATGCTGGAAGCCATTCCCATCAATGGGGCGAATGAGTCCATTGTGGAGGCCCTCGATCACATGCTGCGCACCAAACTGCCGCGCGGGGTGCCGTTCTGCATCCATCTGATGTCCAGTCAGCTGGTTGGTGACAGGATTGAATACGGGCTGCGTGAGTTCTCCTGGTCGGGTGAACAGGCTGAACGGTTTAACGCCATTACCCGTGCCTATTATATGAACGCGGCAGCGACACAGTTTCCGCTGCCGGAGGGGATGAATCTGCCCCTGACCCTGCGCCATTACCGGGTATTCTTCTCGTACTGTTCTCCCTCGAAGAAAAAAAGCCGGGCTGATATTCTGGAAATGGAAAACCTGGTGAAAATCATCCGGGCGTCGTTACAGGGGGCCAGTATCACCACACAGGTGGTGGATGCACAGGCCTTTATCGATATTGTCGGGGAGATGATTAACCATAACCCGGACTCCCTGTATCCGAAAAGACGTCAGCTGGACCCGTATTCTGATCTGAATTATCAGTGTGTGGAGGACAGTTTTGACCTGAAAGTCCGGGCGGATTACCTGACGCTGGGCCTGCGTGAGAATGGCAGGAACAGCACGGCCCGCATCCTGAATTTCCATCTGGCCCGTAACCCGGAAATCGCCTTCCTGTGGAACGTGGCCGACAACTACAGCAACCTGCTGAACCCGGAACTGTCCATCTCCTGTCCGTTCATCCTGACGCTGACTCTGGTGGTGGAAGACCAGGTGAAAACCCACAGCGAAGCCAACCTGAAGTACATGGACCTGGAGAAAAAGTCGAAGACCTCCTATGCCAAATGGTTTCCGTCCGTGGAGAAAGAGGCGAAGGAGTGGGGGGAACTGCGTCAGCGGCTGGGCTCCGGTCAGTCCTCCGTGGTGTCCTACTTCCTCAACATCACAGCATTCTGCAAGGACAATAATGAAACGGCGCTGGAAGTGGAGCAGGACATCCTGAACAGCTTTCGTAAAAACGGTTTTGAGCTGATTTCACCGCGCTTTAACCACATGCGCAATTTCCTGACCTGCCTGCCCTTTATGGCCGGGAAAGGGCTGTTTAAACAGCTGAAAGAGGCCGGAGTGGTTCAGCGCGCAGAGAGCTTTAATGTTGCCAACCTGATGCCGTTAGTGGCGGATAACCCCCTGACACCGGCAGGTCTGCTGGCACCCACCTACCGTAACCAGCTGGCGTTTATCGATATTTTCTTCCGGGGGATGAATAACACCAACTACAACATGGCGGTCTGTGGCACCTCCGGGGCCGGTAAAACCGGGCTGATACAGCCACTTATCCGCAGCGTGCTGGACTCCGGAGGCTTTGCCGTGGTGTTCGACATGGGGGATGGATACAAGTCCCTGTGTGAGAACATGGGCGGGGTGTATCTGGACGGTGAAACCCTGCGTTTTAACCCGTTTGCGAATATCACCGATATTGACCAGTCAGCGGAGCGTGTCCGTGACCAGTTGTCAGTGATGGCCAGCCCCAACGGTAACCTGGATGAAGTGCATGAAGGTCTGCTGTTGCAGGCGGTCAGAGCCTCCTGGCTGGCCAAAGAGAACAGAGCACGTATTGATGACGTGGTGGATTTCCTGAAAAACGCCAGTGACAGCGAGCAGTATGCCGAGTCACCGACTATCCGCAGCCGTCTGGACGAAATGATTGTGCTGCTTGACCAGTACACTGCCAACGGCACTTACGGCCAGTATTTTAACTCTGATGAGCCGTCCCTGCGGGATGACGCAAAAATGGTGGTGCTGGAGCTGGGCGGACTGGAAGACCGTCCGTCACTGCTGGTTGCGGTGATGTTCTCCCTGATTATCTACATCGAGAACAGGATGTACCGCACGCCGCGTAACCTCAAGAAACTGAACGTTATTGATGAAGGCTGGCGTCTGCTGGACTTCAAAAATCACAAGGTCGGTGAATTTATTGAGAAAGGCTACCGTACGGCCCGCCGTCATACCGGTGCCTATATCACCATCACACAGAACATCGTCGACTTTGACTCTGATAAGGCCTCCAGTGCTGCCCGCGCGGCATGGGGTAACTCCTCCTACAAAATTATCCTCAAACAGAGTGCGAAGGAGTTCGCGAAATACAACCAACTGTATCCGGACCAGTTCCTGCCACTGCAGCGCGACATGATTGGTAAGTTTGGTGCGGCCAAAGACCAGTGGTTCAGTTCCTTCCTGCTGCAGGTGGAAAACCATTCCTCCTGGCACCGTCTGTTTGTGGACCCGTTAAGCCGCGCCATGTACAGCTCTGACGGCCCGGATTTTGAGTTTGTGCAGCAGAAGCGTAAAGAGGGGCTGAGTATTCATGAGGCAGTGTGGCAGCTGGCGTGGAAGAAGTCAGGGCCGGAAATGGCTTCGCTGGAAGCCTGGCTGGAAGAACATGAGAAATATAGGAGTGTGGCATGAGTTCAACGCAGAAACCCGCCGACGTCACGGCAGAACGACGCAGCCACTGGTGGTGGACGGTGCCGGGATGCCTGGCAATGGTGTTACTGAACGCAGCCGTCAGTTACGGCATTGTCAGACTGAACGCACCGGTGACTGTCGCCTTCAACATGAAACAGACCGTGGATGCGTTTTTTGACAGCGCCAGTCAGAAACAACTGTCAGAAGCGCAGTCAAAAGCCCTTTCAGCGCGTTTTAACACGGCACTGGAAGCCAGCCTGCAGGCGTGGCAGCAGAAACACCACGCGGTCATTCTGGTGTCGCCTGCTGTGGTACAGGGGGCACCGGATATCACCCGGGAAATCCAGCAGGATATTGCCCGGCGAATGAGGGCGGAACCATGAGATGCCGGGGGCTGATTGCCCTGCTGATATGGGGGCAGAGTGTGGCCGCCGCCGATCTTGGTACCTGGGGCGATCTGTGGCCGGTAAAGGAGCCGGACATGCTGACGGTGATCATGCAGCGCCTGACGGCACTGGAGCAGTCCGGTGAGATGGGCCGGAAAATGGATGCCTTTAAGGAGCGGGTGATCCGCAACAGTCTGCGGCCCCCTGCCGTGCCCGGTATCGGACGCACGGAGAAATACGGCAGCCGGTTGTTTGACCCGTCCGTCAGACTGGCTGCGGATATCCGGGATAACGAAGGGCGGGTGTTTGCCCGTCAGGGTGAAGTGATGAATCCGCTGCAGTATGTTCCTTTTAACCAGACGCTGTATTTCATCAATGGCGATGATCCGGCGCAGGTGGCCTGGATGAAACGCCAGACGCCGCCCACACTGGAGAGCAAAATTATCCTCGTGCAGGGCAGTATCCCGGAGATGCAGAAGTCTCTGGACAGCCGTGTTTACTTTGACCAGAACGGTGTGCTCTGCCAGCGCCTCGGCATTGATCAGGTCCCGGCACGGGTGAGCGCCGTTCCCGGCGATCGCTTCCTGAAGGTGGAATTTATTCCGGCAGAGGAGGGCAGAAAATGAAGCGAAGGCTGTGGCTGCTGATGTTATTCCTTTTCGCCGGTCATGTCCCTGCGGCGTCTGCGGATTCTGCCTGTGAGGGGCGTTTTGTAAACCCGATCACAGATATCTGCTGGAGCTGTATTTTCCCGCTCTCGCTGGGCAGTATCAAAGTCAGTCAGGGTAAGGTCCCCGACACGGCGAACCCGTCGATGCCCATTCAGATTTGTCCGGCACCGCCGCCGCTGTTCAGGCGTATCGGGCTGGCCATTGGTTACTGGGAGCCGATGGCGTTGACGGACGTCACCCGGTCACCGGGATGCATGGTGAACCTGGGCTTCAGCCTGCCGGCTTTTGGTAAAACGGCACAGGGAACGGCGAAAAAGGATGAGAAGCAGGTAAATGGGGCGTTCTATCACGTTCACTGGTACAAATACCCGCTGACGTACTGGCTGAACATCATCACATCGCTGGGCTGTCTGGAAGGTGGTGACCTGGATATCGCTTATCTTTCTGAAATCGACCCCACCTGGACGGACAGCAGCCTGACCACCATTCTCAATCCGGAAGCTGTCATCTTTGCCAATCCGATAGCACAGGGAGCCTGCGCAGCAGATGCGATTGCCAGCGCCTTTAATATGCCTCTCGATGTTCTGTTCTGGTGTGCCGGTTCGCAGGGCAGTATGTACCCGTTCAATGGCTGGGTGAGTAATGAGTCCAGTCCGTTGCAGTCCTCCCTGCTGGTCAGTGAACGCATGGCGTTCAAGCTGCACCGTCAGGGCATGATTATGGAAACCATCGGGAAAAATAACGCCGTCTGTAATGAATATCCGTCCCCAATCCTGCCCAAAGAACGCTGGCGTTACCAGATGGTGAATATGTACCCGGACAGCGGACAGTGCCATCCGTTCGGGCGCAGTGTGACCCGCTGGGAAACCGGGAAAAATCCGCCCAATACAAAGAAAAACTTCGGCTACCTGATGTGGCGTAAACGTAACTGTGTCTTCCTGTAAAACTACTAATTCTGAAGGATTTTTTATGTATAAACAGGCAACAGAATTAATGCTGAACTTTAAAGACCGCATTCTGATTAAGGGGGAAGAAGATACCGGCAAGTCAACTCTCCTGACTGAAATAAGAATCAGTGATAGTGATTCCCGGTATTACAACTTTAAAACTCTTAACTCTGCGGGGTACAACCGGCTTTGTGATGAAAATATTGATAATTTTGATTTTCTGAATACACCTGAAAAGACGTTAATCCTTGATGGAGTCAGGCTGTGTGAAAAGAAAATGACATCAAAAGTTATCAGGTTAATTAAACAGGCCAGAAAATATCATAAACGCCTGGTTGTGGTTGCAGACTCATGTGAGTCTGAGTTTATCGAACTGTTGTTTGATGGTGTTATTGCATTGTCCTTCAATTCTGACAGAGAAAGGAGTTGCAATGTTTATACGCCATCAAGGCATCGTAATACAGATAATATTTATGCCAGGTAAATGTGTAAACAAAAACAGAGGAGGGTGTAATGAGTAATAATATAAAATATGGCTCCAGAATACTTGATATGGGTGTTCTGCTGGAGATGAAAGCGCTTGTGAATGCAAATGGTGGTGTGTCACGGTGCATTATGGAGTGTCGGCAGCTTGCCTGTGAGGTCCGTCATTCGCAACAATTACTGGATAAGCTGTCATGTATTGACGACTGGTTGTGCCGGTTTTCCTCAATAATGTATCACCGTTTTGATAAAGAACAGATTCAGTGGCGGGAGGATGTGGACAGGGATTATCCCAGAGAAAAAGTTTATATTTTCAGTCCCGATAATGTCTCCGTCCATAATAATGATATTAAAGACTCTGCCAATAACACATCAGGAATAACCGTGTCGATTACAGCCAGTAAAATATGCGCAGGTCAGAAAGAGTTTGATGCTTTTTTAAAACTGGCAGAAAAATTGAGAGAAAACCCTACGGGTAATTAAATTGTAACAATGCCATCAGGATATATCATGAACTGGAAAACATTTGCGCTTTTTGCCCTGACTGCAGGAATGCATATCACTGTTCATGCCTCAGACAATGTGAACACTCCTGAAAACCGCCAGTTCCTGAAGCAGCAGGAAAATTTAAGCAGACAACTGCGTGAAAAACCTGACCATCAGCTGAAGGCCTGGGCGGAGAAACAGGTGCTGGAGAACCCCCTTCAGCGTTCAGATAACCATTTCCTGGATGAGCTGGTTCGTAAACAGCAGGCTTCGCAGGACGGGAAACCCCGGCAGGGGGCCCTGTATTTTGTGTCGTTTTCCATTCCCGAAGAGGGGCTGAAACGGATGCTGGGCGAAACCCGGCACTACGGTATACCCGCCACACTGCGGGGCATGGTGAACAATGACCTGAAGACCACCGCTGAAGCCGTGCTGTCCCTGGTGAAAGACGGCGCGACTGATGGTGTTCAGATCGACCCGACGCTGTTTTCACAGTACGGCATTCGCAGTGTACCGGCACTGGTGGTGTTCTGCAGTCAGGGATACGACATCATCCGGGGAAACCTGCGGGTCGGCCAGGCGCTGGAGAAAGTGGCCGCCACGGGCGACTGCCGGCAGGTGGCTCATGATTTACTGGCAGGGAAAGGAGATTCCGGGAAATGAAACGTATTTTACCTCTGATACTGGCTCTGGTTGCCGGCATGGCACTGGCTGACAGCAACAGTGATTACCGGGCCGGCTCTGATTTTGCTCACCAGATCAAAGGACAGGGAAGCAGCAGTATTCAGGGCTTTAAGCCACAGGAGAGTATCCCCGGCTATAACGCGAATCCGGACGAGACAAAATACTACGGTGGCGTGACTGCCGGCGGGGATGGCGGCCTGAAAAATGACGGCACCACGGAATGGGCGACCGGTGAAACCGGAAAAACCATCACAGAGTCATTCATGAACAAGCCGAAAGACATTCTTTCACCGGATGCACCGTTTATCCAGACCGGCAGGGATGTGGTGAACCGGGCTGACAGCATTGTGGGAAACACCGGGCAGCAGTGCAGTGCGCAGGAGATTAGCCGGAGTGAATACACGAATTACACCTGTGAGCGGGATTTACAGGTGGAGCAGTACTGCACACGAACTGCCCGTATGGAGCTGCAGGGGAGTACCACATGGGAAACCCGGACGCTGGAGTATGAAATGAGTCAGCTACCTGCACGTGAAGTGAATGGTCAGTATGTTGTCTCCATTACCTCTCCCGTTACCGGTGAAATTGTCGATGCGCATTACAGCTGGAGTCGTACTTACCTGCAGAAGAGTGTACCTATGACAATTACAGTACTGGGAACCTCACTGAGCTGGAATGCCAAATACTCAGCAGATGCCTCATTTACACCAGTACAGAAAACACTGACTGCCGGTGTTGCTTTTACGTCATCTCACCCCGTCCGGGTCGGGAATACAAAATTCAAACGTCATACGGCAATGAAGCTGCGTCTGGTTGTCAGGGTAAAAAAAGCCTCGTACACCCCGTATGTTGTCTGGTCTGAAAGCTGCCCGTTCAGCAAGGAGCTGGGGAAACTGACAAAAACAGAATGTACGGAGGCTGGCGGGAACAGGACGCTGGTGAAAGACGGTCAGTCATACAGCATGTACCAGAGCTGCTGGGCATACCGGGACACGTATGTCACACAGTCAGCAGACAAGGGAACCTGTCAGACCTACACCGACAATCCTGCCTGTACCCTGGTGTCACACCAGTGCGCCTTTTACTCCGAAGAAGGTGCCTGTCTGCATGAATATGCCACGTACTCCTGTGAGTCAAAAACATCCGGGAAAGTGATGGTCTGTGGGGGAGACGTCTTCTGTCTCGATGGCGAATGCGATAAGGCTCAGAGCGGGAAGAGTAATGATTTTGCCGAAGCCGTTTCTCAGCTGGCGGCACTGGCCGCAGCAGGTAAGGATGTTGCGGCGCTGAACGGGGTGGATGTCCGTGCTTTCACCGGTCAGGCGAAATTTTGTAAGAAGGCTGCAGCCGGATACAGCAACTGCTGTAAGGACAGCGGCTGGGGACAGGATATCGGGCTGGCCAAATGCAGCAGTGATGAAAAAGCCCTGGCTAAAGCAAAATCAAACAAACTGACCGTCAGTGTCGGAGAGTTCTGTTCGAAGAAAGTGCTGGGTGTCTGCCTGGAGAAAAAACGCAGTTACTGTCAGTTTGATTCGAAGCTGGCGCAGATAGTCCAGCAGCAGGGGCGCAACGGACAGCTGCGTATCAGTTTTGGCAGTGCGAAGCATCCTGACTGTCGGGGGATTACGGTTGATGAGCTGCAGAAAATTCAGTTCGACAGACTGGATTTCACTAACTTCTACGAAGACCTGATGAATAACCAGAAAATCCCGGACAGTGGTGTTCTGACGCAGAAAGTGAAAGAGCAGATTGCTGACCAGCTGAAACAGGCAGGACAGTAAGGTAGGGAAAATAACCGGGGAAAATGATGAAAGTCATATTCACGTCGAACCGTTTTATTGATTTTCTTATCCGGCTTTTGATTACAGCGATTGTCATTTCCCCGGTAATTATCTGGTCGTGGGATACGGTAAAAGAAACCACTGCAGGTGAGATACTTGCTGCTGCTTTCGTTATTTTTTACTCCGGTGTGCTCCTGTTTATTCTGTATTTTTGTTTTTCTGCCCTGACTGACCTGCAGAAACCTGATGAAAGAAAAAGTGATGAAAGGAATGAAGATGAATAAAGCATTACTGCCACTGTTACTCTGCTGCTTTATTTTTCCGGCGTCAGGAAAAGATGCAGGCTGGCAGTGGTATAACGAGAAAATAAATCCGAAGGAAAAAGAAAATAAACCAGTACCTGCAGCCCCCCGTCAGGAGCCGGACATTATGCAGAAACTGGCCGCACTGCAGACGGCAACAAAGCGGGCGCTGTACGAAGCCATTCTGTATCCCGGCGTGGATAATTTTGTGAAATATTTCCGGCTGCAAAATTACTGGACTCAGCAGGCCGGGCTTTTCACCATGAGCGCCAAAAAAGCCATGCTGGCGCATCCCGAACTGGACTATAACCTGCAGTACAGCCATTACAACGGCACGGTCCGGAACCAGCTGGCGGCAGACCAGGTGCAGCAGCGACAGGCCATTGCGAAACTGGCTGAACACTACGGCATCATGTTCTTTTACCGGGGGCAGGACCCCATCGACGGGCAGCTGGCGCAGGTCATTAATGGCTTCAGGGATACCTATGGTCTGAGTGTTATTCCCGTTTCCGTGGATGGCGTGATTAATCCGCTGTTGCCGGATTCCCGGACTGACCAGGGGCAGGCGCAGCGCCTCGGCGTGAAATATTTCCCGGCCATGATGCTGGTTGACCCGAAACAGGGCAGTGTTCGCCCGTTATCATACGGTTTTATTTCGCAGGACGACCTGGCAAAACAGTTCCTGAACGTTTCTGAAGATTTTAAACCCAATTTTTAATCGCGGATTTGATTTATGAGCGAAGATTATTTGAAAATGTTTACAGGTGTTGTTCTGTTAATATTTGTCATTATTGCCGGTTATTTCTTTTCTGAGCGTAATGACAGGAAAATGTTTTTCCTGAGCTCACTGGTTTTCCTTGTTATTAATATCGCGTGTTTATATGTGCTGACTGCCAGTCTCTGGTTTCTGTGTGGTGCAATTATGAATCAGGGCGCAGCAATGGTTGTTCCAATGGTTATTGGCTCATTACCGAACGTTACGAGCTTCGACGGGTTCAGAAGAATATTTATCTGTATTATGTTGTCATCAGTATGGTCCGGAGTGATGTGGTTTTTTATAAGGGGGCTTATGACAGGCTAAGTCATATAAAACGGTAATAAAAACCATACAAAATAATGAGGTTGATCTGATTAATATCACACAAACGCGAATATTACAGACATAAATACTCTCATGTAAATAATAACCGGAGTTTAACATGATAAGTAAACGCAGATTCTCTTTACCCCGGCTTGATATTACGGGAATGTGGGTATTTTCCCTGGGTGTCTGGTTTCATATCGTCGCCCGTCTTGTTTACAGCAAACCCTGGATGGCTTTTTTTCTGGCGGAGTTGATTGCGGCCATCCTTGTGCTGTTCGGCGCATACCAGGTGCTGGATGCATGGATTGCCCGTGTCAGCCGGGAAGAGCGTGAGGCACTGGAAGCCAGGCAACAGGCCATGATGGAAGGGCAGCAGGAGGGCAGACATGTCTCTCATTAAATCACTGTTGTTCACCCTGTTGCTGGCAGCCGCTGCCGTGCAGGCCTCCACCCGGGATGAAATTGAACGACTCTGGAATCCGCAGGGCATGGCCGCGCAGCCTGCACAACCGGCAGCAGGCACGTCAGCCAGGACAGAAAAGCCAGCCCCCCGCTGGTTCCGCCTCAGCAACGGCAGGCAGGTTAACCTGGCCGACTGGAAGGTGGTGCTGTTTATGCAGGGGCATTGCCCTTACTGTCACCAGTTTGACCCGGTACTGAAACAGCTGGCACAGCAGTACGGCTTTTCCGTTTTTCCCTACACCCTGGATGGTCAGGGGGATACCGCCTTTCCGGAGGCATTGCCGGTGCCACCGGACGTGATGCAGACCTTCTTCCCGAATATCCCGGTGGCCACACCGACCACCTTCCTGGTCAACGTCAACACGCTTGAGGCATTACCGCTTTTACAGGGGGCAACGGATGCTGCCGGTTTTATGGCGCGGATGGATACCGTTCTGCAGATGTACGGAGGGAAAAAAGGTGCGAAATAAGCAGGTGGTGTTACTCATTGCCGGAATATCCGGCATCGCGACGGGAATAATCGTCAGCCTGAATATCCCCTTTATCCGTCAGGGGCTTTTTTATCCCGCCAGCCCTGTAGAAATTGTCGTTTCGCTGTGCCTTACCTTTTCTGTTTCTGTTGTGTTTTTTGTGGGGGCAATTGTGGGATGGATTTCGGTGTCTGAAATATATTACAGCCGCAGGACTGGACGGAAATATCGGGATATTCCTGCTGACATGTCGTATGCGCCGGGAGAACAAATTAAGGGAGGGCAAGAATGATGCCACGCATTAAACCTCTTCTGGTTCTTTGTGCTGCTTTACTGACGGTCACACCCGCAGCGTCAGCGGATGTGAACAGCGACATGAATCAGTTCTTTAACAAGCTGGGCTTCGCCTCCAATACCACACAGCCGGGCGTCTGGCAGGGGCAGGCCGCCGGTTATGCTTACGGTGGCTCCCTGTATGCCCGTACTCAGGTCAAAAATGTTCAGCTGATTTCCATGACGCTGCCGGATATCAATGCCGGATGTGGCGGCATCGACGCCTACCTCGGCTCGTTCAGTTTTATTAATGGCGAGCAGTTGCAGCGTTTTGTTAAGCAGATTATGAGCAATGCTGCCGGTTACTTTTTTGACCTTGCCCTGCAGACAACGGTGCCGGAAATCAAAACCGCAAAAGACTTCCTGCAGAAAATGGCAAGCGACATTAACAGTATGAACCTCAGTTCCTGCCAGGCGGCACAGGGGATTATCGGCGGGCTTTTCCCCCGGACGCAGGTGTCCCAGCAGAAAGTCTGTCAGGACATTGCCGGTGAGAGCAATATTTTTGCTGACTGGGCGGCTTCCCGGCAGGGATGTACCGTTGGCGGGAAATCTGACAGTGTCAGGGATAAAGCCAGCGACAAGGATAAGGAGCGGGTGACCAAAAACATCAACATCATGTGGAATGCGCTTTCCAAAAACAGAATGTTTGACGGCAACAAAGAGCTGAAAGAGTTTGTGATGACGCTGACCGGCTCACTGGTGTTTGGTCCTAACGGCGAAATCACACCCTTGTCAGCCAGAACCACTGACCGCTCAATTATCCGGGCCATGATGGAAGGCGGCACAGCAAAAATTTATCACTGCAACGATTCTGATAAATGCCTGAAAGTGGTGGCAGACACACCGGTGACCATCAGCCGGGATAATGCACTGAAGTCTCAGATTACTAAACTTCTGGCCAGCATTCAGAACAAGGCGGTCAGTGACACGCCTCTGGATGACAAGGAAAAAGGCTTTATTTCCAGTACCACCATCCCCGTCTTCAAATACCTGGTTGACCCGCAGATGCTCGGTGTTTCCAACAGTATGATTTACCAGCTGACGGACTATATCGGTTACGACATCCTGCTGCAGTACATTCAGGAGCTGATACAGCAGGCCCGGGCGATGGTGGCCACAGGAAATTATGACGAAGCAGTTATCGAACATATTAACGACAACATGAATGATGCCACCCGGCAGATTGCGGCGTTTCAGTCACAGGTGCAGGTACAGCAGGATGCGCTGCTGGTTGTCGATCGTCAGATGAGCTACATGCGTCAGCAGCTTTCCGCCCGCATGCTCAGTCGTTACCAGAACAACTATCACTTCGGAGGGAGCACGCTGTGAATGAAGTTTATGTGATTGCCGGTGGTGAGTGGTTGCGGAATAACCTGAATGCCATTGCCGCCTTTATGGGGACCCGGACGTGGGATTCCATTGAAAAAATTGCGCTCACATTGTCTGTTCTCGCGGTGGCCGTAATGTGGGTACAGCGGCACAACGTGATGGATTTGCTGGGCTGGGTGGCCGTGTTTGTGCTTATCAGCCTGCTGGTTAATGTCCGCACATCGGTGCAGATTATTGATAACAGTGACCTGGTCAAAGTTCACCGGGTGGATAATGTGCCGGTCGGACTGGCGATGCCACTTTCACTGACGACCCGTATCGGGCATGCAATGGTGGCCAGTTACGAGATGATCTTCACGCAACCGGACAGTGTCACCTACAGCAAAACGGGGATGCTGTTTGGCGCAGAACTGGTATCAAAAAGCACCGACTTTTTGTCCCGTAATCCGGAAATCGCCAATCTTTTCCAGGATTATGTGCAGAACTGCGTGATGGGGGATATTTACCTGAACCACAAATACACGCTGGAGGAACTGATGGCCTCCGCTGATCCTTACACGCTGATTTTTTCCCGCCCCAGTCCGCTGCGGGGCGTTTATGACAGCAATAATAATTTCGTGACCTGTAAGGACGCGTCGGTTTCGCTGAAAGACAAGCTGAATCTGGACACACAGAGTGGCGGAAAAACCTGGCATTATTATGCCCAGCAGCTATTTGGTGGACGCCCTGATCCGAACCTGTTGTTCAGTACGCTGATTGGCGACAGTTACAGTTACTTCTATGGCTCAAGTAAATCAGCCAGCCAGATCATCCGCCAGAATGTCACCATCAATGCGCTGAAGGAGGGGATCACCAGTTATGCCGCACGTAATGGTGATTCGGCCAGCCTGGTGAATCTGGCCACCACATCATCGATGGAGAAGCAACGTCTGGCACATGTCTCCATCGGTCATGTGGCGATGCGGACACTGCCCATGACGCAGACCATCCTGACGGGGATCGCCATCGGTATTTTCCCGCTCCTGGTACTGGCGGCTGTCTTCAACAAACTGACGCTGTCCGTCCTGAAAGGCTATGTGTTTGCCCTGATGTGGCTGCAGTCATGGCCAATGTTGTACGCCATTCTGAACAGCGCCATGACATTTTATGCAAAGCAGAATGGTGCACCGGTGGTGCTCTCGGAAATTTCACAGATACAGCTGAAATACTCCGATCTGGCTTCCACTGCCGGGTATCTTTCCATGATGATCCCGCCATTATCCTGGATGATGGTCAGGGGGCTCGGGGCAGGATTTTCCAGTGTGTACAGCCATTTCGCTTCCTCTGCTATCAGCCCGACCGCCAGTGCAGCAGGCAGTGTGGTTGACGGTAATTACTCCTACGGCAACATGCAGACGGAGAACGTTAACGGCTTCAGCTGGAGCACCAACAGCACCACGTCGTTTGGTCAGATGATGTACCAGACCGGCAGTGGCGCAACCGCCACACAGACCCGTGACGGTAATATGGTGATGGATGCAAGCGGAGCGATGTCCCGGTTACCGGTCGGCATCAATGCAACACGTCAGATTGCGGCGGCACAACAGGAAATGGCCCGGGAAGCATCGAACAGAGCAGAAAGTGCCCTGCATGGGTTCAGCAGCAGTATTGCCAGTGCCTGGAACACGCTCAGTCAGTTTGGTTCTAACCGGGGGAGCAGTGATTCTGTCACCGGTGGTGCTGACAGCACGATGAGTGCTCAGGACTCCATGATGGCCAGCCGTATGCGCAGTGCAGTGGAAAGCTATGCGAAGGCGCATAATATCAGTAATGAGCAGGCGACTCAGGAACTGGCATCAACAAGTACCAGGCTATCTGGTGGAATGTATGCTGATGCTCATGCTGAATGGGGGGTTAAACCTAAAATTCTTGGTGTTGGTGGTGGGGTAGGCATCAGAGGTGGATTTAAGGGGAGCCTGGATGCAACGGATGATGACTCACATTCAGCAAGTAGTGGCAGCAGGGCTACCCATGATGCTCGCCATGATATCGATGCTAAAGCCAGTAAGGACTTTAAAGAGGCCAGCGATTACTTTACCAGTCGCAAAGTCAGTGAATCCGGCAGCCATACTGACAATAATGCCGATTCCCGCGTGGACCAGCTGTCTGCAGCCCTGAACTCAGCGAAACAGAGTTACGACCAGTACACGACGAATATGACCCGCAGCCATGAATATGCTGAAATGGCATCCCGTACTGAAAGCATGAGTGGGCAGATGAGCGAAGATTTGTCGCAACAGTTTGCACAGTATGTGATGAAACACGCACCGCAGGATGCCGAAGCTATTCTGACAAACACCAGTTCACCGGAGATTGCAGAACGCCGTCGGGCGATGGCATGGTCTTTTGTTCAGGAACAGGTGCAGCCTGGTGTTGATAATGCCTGGCGTGAATCCCGTGGGGATATTGGTAAAGGAATGGAGAGCGTACCTTCGGGTGGTGGCAGCCAGGATATTATTGCTGACCATCAGGGGCATCAGGCCATTATTGATCAAAGAACGCAGGACAGTAATATCCGTAATGATGTAAAACATCAGGTTGATAATATGGTCACAGAATATAAAGGGAATATCGGAGATACTCAGAATAGTATTCATGGCGAAGAAAATATTGTAGACAGACAATATTCAGAGTTAAAAAATAATCACAAACAGGAAGAAATTCAACAAAACAACAGATATAATGAAGAAAATAAACGACAGAAATTAATGCCAACACCGTCTGAAGATGCGTTAAAACAGATGGTGGATGATAAGAAAGAACGATTGAAGGGGCCATTATGATCACTCACTATGATATAAAAATGGAGATGCAAAAACTAAAGGAGGTACTCTCTGTAGAGGGTGTTAATATCCCATCATTATTACAAGTCATAAAGCCGGGAACTTATGTGTTTTTATGGGTTTTATTATGGCCAACTTTTCTGCGTTTAGTATCGGTTAAAAGTGATGTCAGGGATGTTGGCTTTGATATATGTGCTAGTGGAATGATGGGGTTCCTGCTTTTTGTGGCTATTACAAATGGAATGATGTTATACCTTGCGATTCCTGATAGTTTCAGAAAGGATTCAAAAATAATAAATTTTATGTATTCTAAGAGTAAGACATATATTTTGTTGTTTTTGATTGTTTTTTCTATGGTTTCGTTTATGCATTCTATCTTATATGTTTTTGCACTAATGATTACATTCATATTATTTTTCTTGGTGTATACCATAGATATAAATCGTTATAATCTCTCAGCTATAGCCTCAGTAATAGGACTGTTCAAAAAAGAGTCTGTTAGTTAAAAGGATATTTTGGATGAAAACAAAAAAATTGATGATGGTTGCACTGGTCAGTTCCACTCTGGCCCTTTCAGGGTGTGGTGCGATGAGCACAGCAATCAAGAAGCGTAACCTTGAGGTGAAGACTCAGATGAGTGAGACCATCTGGCTTGAACCCGCCAGCGAACGCACGGTATTTCTGCAGATCAAAAACACGTCTGATAAAGACATGAGTGGGCTGCAGGGCAAAATTGCTGATGCTGTGAAAGCAAAAGGATATCAGGTGGTGACTTCTCCGGATAAAGCCTACTACTGGATTCAGGCGAATGTGCTGAAGGCCGATAAGATGGATCTGCGGGAGTCTCAGGGATGGCTGAACCGTGGTTATGAAGGCGCAGCAGTTGGTGCAGCGTTAGGTGCCGGTATCACCGGATATAATTCCAGTTCTGCCGGTGCCACACTCGGTGTGGGCCTTGCTGCCGGTCTGGTGGGTATGGCTGCAGATGCGATGGTGGAAGATGTGAACTATACCATGATCACGGATGTGCAGATTGCAGAGCGTACTAAGGCAACGGTGACAACGGATAATGTTGCCGCCCTGCGTCAGGGCACATCAGGTGCGAAAATTCAGACCAGTACTGAAACAGGTAACCAGCATAAATACCAGACCCGTGTGGTCTCAAATGCGAACAAGGTTAACCTGAAATTTGAAGAGGCGAAGCCTGTTCTCGAAGACCAGCTGGCCAAATCAATCGCAAATATTCTCTGATTATCTTCCGGAGGCTGGTCTGACCGGCCTCCTGACTGACGCCTCGCTTTGCTCGTTGTCCAACCCCGGAAAGAAATAAAATAAATTTTATTTCTCCCCGGCGTTTCCGAAATAAATATGAAAACACTGAGCGGTTGTGCAAATTCTTTGTGCGACCGTGAAGTGTTGCCGGCGAAGCCGGAATTTAACGGTTATTAATCTTTTCATCATTAATAATCAGTCCGACTGACTTTTTTTCTTCGGAATATCATCATGAGTTTTAACGCAAAGGATATGACCCAGGGCGGTCAGATTGCGTCCATGCGTATCCGCATGTTCAGCCAGATCGCCAATATCATGCTTTACTGCCTGTTTATTTTTTTCTGGATACTCGTTGGTCTGGTTTTATGGGTAAAAATAAGCTGGCAGACGTTTGTGAACGGCTGTATTTACTGGTGGTGTACCACGCTGGAAGGCATGCGGGATTTAATCAAGTCCCAGCCGGTATATGAGATCCAGTATTACGGCAAAACCTTCCGGATGAACGCTGCTCAGGTACTGCATGATAAATATATGATCTGGTGCGGAGAGCAGCTATGGTCCGCATTCGTTCTGGCCACAGTTGTGGCACTGGTTATTTGCCTGATTACCTTCTTTGTTGTTTCCTGGATTCTGGGGCGTCAGGGTAAACAACAGAGCGAAAATGAAGTCACAGGTGGTCGTCAGCTGACAGACAATCCGAAAGACGTTGCCCGGATGCTGAAAAAAGACGGCAAGGACTCCGATATCCGGATTGGCGATCTGCCGATTATCCGGGATTCCGAAATCCAGAACTTCTGTCTGCACGGCACGGTCGGGGCCGGTAAGTCGGAAGTTATCCGTCGTCTGGCCAACTACGCCCGTCAGCGTGGAGATATGGTGGTGATTTATGACCGTTCAGGGGAATTTGTTAAAAGTTACTATGATCCCTCCATCGATAAAATCCTGAATCCGCTGGATGCCCGCTGTGCCGCCTGGGATTTGTGGAAGGAGTGCCTGACACAGCCGGATTTTGATAATACCGCGAACACGCTGATCCCGATGGGCACAAAAGAGGACCCGTTCTGGCAGGGGTCAGGACGTACCATTTTTGCGGAAGCGGCGTACCTGATGCGTAATGACCCCAACCGCAGCTACAGCAAACTGGTGGACACACTGCTTTCCATCAAAATCGAAAAACTGCGTACCTTCCTGCGTAATTCACCGGCGGCCAACCTGGTGGAAGAGAAAATCGAGAAAACGGCGATTTCCATCCGTGCTGTGCTGACCAACTACGTGAAAGCCATCCGTTACCTGCAGGGGATTGAGCATAACGGGGAGCCCTTCACCATCCGTGACTGGATGCGTGGTGTCCGGGAAGATCAGAAAAACGGCTGGCTGTTTATCTCGTCGAACGCCGACACCCATGCCTCCCTGAAGCCGGTGATCTCCATGTGGCTGTCCATTGCCATTCGTGGTCTGCTGGCAATGGGAGAAAACCGTAACCGTCGTGTGTGGTTTTTCTGTGATGAGTTACCCACGTTACACAAACTGCCGGACCTGGTGGAGATCCTGCCGGAAGCCCGTAAGTTTGGTGGCTGCTATGTATTTGGTATCCAGTCCTATGCCCAGCTGGAAGATATCTACGGTGAGAAAGCGGCTGCCACGCTGTTTGACGTCATGAACACCCGTGCCTTTTTCCGTTCTCCCAGCCATAAGATTGCAGAGTTCGCTGCCGGTGAGATTGGTGAGAAAGAGCACCTGAAAGCCAGCGAGCAGTATTCCTACGGTGCTGATCCGGTACGTGACGGGGTATCGACCGGTAAGGATATGGAGCGCCAGACGCTGGTCAGTTATTCCGACATTCAGTCTCTGCCGGATCTGACCTGTTATGTCACCCTGCCCGGACCGTATCCGGCAGTAAAACTCTCTCTGAAATATCAGACACGACCGAAGGTCGCTCCGGAGTTTATTCCGCGTGACATCAACCCGGAAATGGAGAACCGTCTGAGTGCCGTACTTGCCGCAAGGGAAGCAGAAGGTCGTCAGATGGTCAGCCTCTTCGAACCGGATGTCCCGGAGGTTGTTTCCGGAGAAGACGTGACTCAGGCTGAACAGCCGCAACAGCCGCAACAGCCGCAACAGCCGCAACAGCCGCAACAGCCGGTGTCTCCTGCCATCAACGATAAGAAGTCAGATTCAGGTGTGAATGTTCCGGCAGGGGGGATCGAGCAGGAGCTGAAAATGAAACCGGAAGAAGAGATGGAACAGCAACTGCCACCCGGGATCAGTGAATCCGGTGAAGTGGTGGATATGGCCGCTTATGAGGCATGGCAACAGGAAAATCATCCAGACATCCAGCAGCAGATGCAGCGTCGTGAAGAGGTGAACATTAATGTGCACCGGGAGCGTGGGGAGGATGTTGAGCCGGGAGATGATTTCTGATGATGAGTATCGCGCAGGTCAGATCGGCCGGAAGTGCCGGTAACTATTATACCGACAAGGATAATTACTATGTACTGGGCAGCATGGGAGAACGCTGGGCCGGCAGGGGGGCTGAACAGCTGGGACTGCAGGGCAGTGTCGATAAGGATGTTTTTACCCGTCTTCTGGAGGGAAGGCTGCCGGACGGAGCGGATCTAAGCCGCATGCAGGATGGCAGTAATAAGCATCGTCCCGGCTACGACCTGACCTTCTCCGCCCCCAAAAGTGTCTCCATGATGGCCATGTTAGGTGGCGATAAGCGCCTGATTGATGCACATAACCAGGCCGTGGACTTTGCTGTTCGTCAGGTGGAGGCGCTGGCCTCCACACGGGTGATGACGGACGGACAGTCAGAAACGGTACTGACCGGTAATCTGGTGATGGCACTGTTTAACCACGACACCAGTCGCGATCAGGAACCACAGTTACACACGCATGCGGTGGTGGCTAATGTCACGCAGCATAACGGTGAGTGGAAGACACTGAGCAGTGACAAAGTGGGGAAAACGGGGTTCATTGAGAATGTGTACGCTAATCAGATTGCCTTTGGCAGGCTCTACCGGGAAAAACTGAAAGAGCAGGTTGAGGCGCTGGGCTATGAAACTGAAGTGGTCGGTAAGCACGGTATGTGGGAAATGCCGGGCGTACCGGTGGAGGCCTTTTCCGGACGCTCACAGGCAATCCGGGAGGCCGTCGGGGAAGATGCCTCGCTGAAATCCCGGGATGTGGCGGCACTGGATACGCGAAAATCCAAACAGCACGTCGATCCTGAAGTCAGAATGGCTGAATGGATGCAGACGCTGAAGGAAACCGGGTTCGACATCCGGGCATATCGTGACGCGGCGGATCAGCGTGCGGAGACCCGCACGCAGGCGCCCGGGGCTGTTTCACAGGAGGGGCCGGATGTGCAGCAGGCGGTGACACAGGCCATTGCCGGATTAAGTGAACGAAAAGTGCAGTTTACGTACACGGACGTGCTGGCCAGAACGGTCGGCATACTGCCGCCGGAAAATGGTGTGATTGAACGGGCACGCGCCGGTATCGATGAGGCCATCAGCCGTGAGCAGCTTATCCCCCTCGATCGTGAGAAGGGGCTGTTCACGTCCGGGATTCATGTGCTCGATGAGCTGTCAGTCCGGGCACTCAGTCGTGACATCATGAAACAGAACCGGGTGACCGTACATCCGGAGAAAAGTGTCCCCCGGACGGCCGGTTACAGCGATGCGGTCAGTGTTCTGGCACAGGACCGTCCGTCGCTGGCCATTGTGTCCGGGCAGGGCGGTGCAGCCGGGCAGCGTGAGCGGGTGGCTGAACTGGTCATGATGGCCCGGGAGCAGGGGCGGGAGGTGCAGATTATCGCTGCTGACCGTCGCTCGCAGATGAACCTGAAGCAGGATGAACGGTTGTCCGGTGAGCTGATAACCGGACGTCGTCAGCTGCTGGAAGGCATGGCCTTCACGCCGGGCAGTACTGTTATCGTTGACCAGGGCGAAAAACTCTCCCTGAAAGAGACGTTAACCCTGCTGGACGGTGCCGCACGTCATAACGTACAGGTCCTGATAACCGACAGCGGGCAGCGAACCGGTACAGGCAGTGCACTGATGGCCATGAAGGATGCCGGGGTGAACACATATCGCTGGCAGGGGGGAGAACAGCGACCGGCCACCATCATCAGTGAACCGGACCGTAATGTCCGCTATGCCCGGCTGGCAGGAGATTTTGCGGCCAGCGTGAAAGCCGGAGAAGAGAGCGTGGCACAGGTCAGCGGGGTACGGGAACAGGCCATACTGACACAGGCCATTCGCAGTGAGCTGAAAACACAGGGCGTGCTCGGACTCCCGGAGGTGACCATGACTGCCCTTTCACCGGTCTGGCTGGACAGCCGGAGCCGTTATCTGCGGGATATGTACCGTCCGGGGATGGTGATGGAGCAGTGGAACCCGGAGACACGCAGTCATGACCGCTATGTTATCGACCGGGTGACGGCGCAGAGTCACAGCCTGACCCTGCGGGATGCGCAGGGTGAAACGCAGGTGGTGCGTATTTCCTCCCTGGACAGCAGCTGGTCGCTGTTCCGGCCGGAAAAAATGCCGGTGGCAGACGGCGAGCGACTGAGGGTGACAGGGAAAATTCCCGGACTCCGCGTCTCCGGCGGTGACCGCCTGCAGGTGGCATCCGTCAGTGAAGATGCGATGACGGTTGTTGTGCCGGGGCGGGCTGAACCGGCCTCCCTGCCTGTGAGCGATTCACCATTCACGGCACTGAAGCTGGAGAACGGCTGGGTGGAAACGCCCGGGCATTCCGTCAGCGACAGTGCGAAGGTTTTTGCCTCCGTCACACAGATGGCAATGGACAACGCCACCCTGAACGGTCTGGCCCGCAGCGGTCGTGATGTCCGGCTGTATTCTTCACTGGATGAAACCCGTACTGCGGAAAAACTTGCCCGCCATCCCTCCTTTACGGTGGTTTCTGAGCAGATAAAGGCACGTGCCGGTGAGACATTGCTGGAAACCGCTATCAGTCTGCAGAAAGCCGGGCTTCACACGCCGGCACAGCAGGCTATTCATCTGGCCCTTCCTGTGCTGGAAAGTAAAAACCTGGCCTTCAGCATGGTGGACCTGCTGACAGAGGCGAAGTCGTTTGCTGCAGAAGGAACCAGTTTTATCGACCTGGGAGGGGAAATCAATGCGCAGATAAAACGCGGTGATTTACTGTATGTGGATGTGGCAAAAGGCTATGGCACAGGCCTGCTGGTTTCCCGTGCGTCGTATGAGGCAGAAAAGAGCATTCTTCGCCATATTCTCGAAGGTAAGGAGGCGGTCACGCCGCTGATGGAGAGAGTACCTGGCGAACTCATGGAGAAACTGACATCAGGACAGCGTGCCGCCACCCGCATGATACTGGAAACGTCCGACCGTTTCACGGTGGTGCAGGGCTATGCCGGTGTGGGTAAGACCACACAGTTCCGGGCGGTGATGTCAGCCGTGAACATGCTGCCGGAGAGTGAACGTCCCCGTGTCGTGGGGCTGGGGCCCACGCACCGTGCGGTCGGTGAGATGCGCAGCGCCGGCGTGGATGCACAGACGCTGGCGTCCTTTCTGCATGACACGCAGCTGCTGCAGCGCAGCGGAGAAACGCCGAATTTCAGCAACACGCTGTTCCTGCTCGATGAGAGCTCTATGGTGGGCAATACCGACATGGCACGGGCATACGCCCTGATTGCGGCCGGTGGCGGTCGAGCTGTGGCCAGTGGTGACACGGACCAGCTGCAGGCCATCGCGCCCGGTCAGCCTTTCCGTCTCCAGCAGACGCGCAGTGCTGCTGATGTGGCCATCATGAAGGAGATTGTGCGTCAGACGCCGGAACTGCGGGAGGCGGTATACAGCCTGATTAACCGGGATGTGGAAAGGGCGCTGTCCGGGCTTGAGAGTGTGAAACCGTCTCAGGTGCCACGTCTGGAGGGCGCATGGGCACCGGAGCACTCCGTGACGGAGTTCAGTCACAGCCAGGAAGCGAAACTGGCAGAAGCGCAGCAGAAGGCGATGCTGAAAGGCGAGGCTTTTCCTGATGTCCCCATGACACTGTATGAAGCCATTGTCCGCGACTATACCGGCAGAACACCGGAAGCACGGGAGCAGACGCTGATTGTCACGCACCTGAATGAAGACAGGCGCGTACTGAACAGTATGATTCATGATGCACGGGAAAAGGCCGGTGAGCTGGGGAAAGAGCAGGTCATGGTGCCTGTCCTGAACACAGCGAATATACGTGACGGAGAACTGCGTCGTCTTTCCACCTGGGAGACTCATCGGGACGTACTTGTCCTGGTGGATAATGTGTATCACCGGATTGCCGGTATCAGTAAGGATGACGGGCTGATAACCCTGGAGGATGCGGAAGGTAACACGCGGCTGATTTCGCCCCGGGAGGCGGTGGCTGAAGGCGTCACACTGTACACTCCGGACACCATCCGGGTGGGAACCGGTGACCGGATGCGCTTCACGAAGAGTGACCGGGAGCGCGGTTATGTGGCCAACAGCGTCTGGACGGTGACAGCGGTTTCCGGTGACAGTGTCACGCTGTCGGACGGCCAGCAGACCCGGGTGATTCGCCCCGGCCAGGAACGGGCAGGGCAACATATTGACCTGGCCTATGCCATCACCGCCCACGGTGCGCAGGGGGCGAGTGAAACCTTTGCCATCGCGCTTGAAGGCACGGAAGGTAACCGGAAACTGATGGCCGGCTTTGAGTCAGCCTACGTTGCCCTGTCGCGTATGAAGCAGCATGTACAGGTGTACACCGATGACCGTCAGGGCTGGACGGATGCCATTAACAATGCCGTACAGAAAGGAACTGCCCACGATGTGTTTGAGCCGAAACCGGACCGGGAGGTCATGAATGCGCAGCGGCTGTTCAGTACGGCACGGGAACTGCGGGACGTGGCGGCAGGCCGTGCCGTTCTCCGTCAGGCGGGGCTGGCCGGGGGAGACAGTCCTGCACGGTTTATTGCTCCGGGACGTAAATATCCGCAGCCGTATGTGGCACTGCCGGCGTTTGACCGTAACGGCAAGTCCGCCGGTATCTGGCTGAACCCACTGACCACGGATGACGGAAACGGGCTGCGGGGATTCAGTGGTGAAGGACGGGTGAAGGGCAGCGGGGATGCGCAGTTCGTGGCCCTGCAGGGCAGCCGTAACGGAGAAAGCCTGCTGGCTGATAATATGCAGGATGGTGTCCGGATTGCCCGTGATAATCCTGACAGCGGTGTGGTGGTGAGAATTGCCGGTGAAGGTCGTCCGTGGAATCCCGGTGCCATCACCGGTGGCCGCGTGTGGGGGGATATCCCGGACAACAGCGTCCAGCCGGGTGCCGGAAATGGCGAACCGGTCACGGCAGAGGTACTGGCACAGCGGCAGGCTGAAGAGGCTATCCGCCGTGAAACGGAACGCCGCGCAGATGAAATTGTCCGTAAAATGGCAGAGAACAAACCTGACCTGCCGGATGGCAAAACAGAGCTGGCTGTCAGGGAAATTGCCGGGCAGGAGCGTGACCGGGCTGCCATAACTGAACGGGAAGCCGCGCTGCCGGAGAGTGTACTGCGTGAACCACAACGGGAACGGGAAGCGGTCCGCGAGGTTGCCCGGGAAAACCTGCTGCAGGAGCGTCTGCAGCAGATGGAGCGGGATATGGTTCGTGACCTGCAGAAAGAGAAAACCCTGGGCGGAGACTGATACAGGAAGATAAACGCTGATGACAACGGATAACACGAACACGACACGTAACGATTCACTGGCTGCCCGGACCGATACCTGGTTGCAGTCGTTGCTGGTCTGGTCCCCCGGACAGCGGGATATCATCAAAACGGTGGCACTGGTGCTGATGGTACTGGACCATGCAAACCGCATTCTGCATCTGGACCAGAGGTGGATGTTTCTGGCCGGGCGTGGAGCCTTTCCGTTGTTTGCTCTGGTGTGGGGGCTGAATCTGTCCCGCCATGCGCATATCAGGCAGTCGGCCATTAACCGGCTGTGGGGATGGGGAATTATTGCCCAGTTCGCGTATTATCTGGCAGGCTTTCCGTGGTATGAGGGGAATATCCTGTTTGCCTTTGCAGTGGCGGCACAGGTGCTGACGTGGTGTGAAACGCGCAGTGGGTGGCGTACAGCAGCGGCCATTCTCCTGATGGCACTGTGGGGGCCTTTGTCCGGCACCAGTTACGGCATTGCCGGGCTGCTGATGCTGGCAGTCAGCCACCGGCTGTACCGGGCGGAAGACAGAACGGAACGTCTGGCGCTGGTTGCATGCCTGCTGGCTGTTATTCCGGCGCTTAACCTTGCCACCAGTGATGCCGCGGCGGTGGCCGGCCTTGTGATGACGGTGCTGACCGTTGGTCTGGTGTCCTGTGCAGGAAAATCATTACCCCGTTTCTGGCCCGGAGATTTTTTCCCGACGTTCTATGCTTGTCATCTGGCTGTGCTGGGCGTTCTGGCGCTGTAACGGGTGTGGTATCTTTGGCCGCAAGAGGATGATTCGTCAGAGGCAGAACACAGCATGACAGAGCAGAAGCGACCGGTACTGACACTGAAGCGGAAAACAGAAGGGGGGACGCCTGTCCGCAGCCGGAAAACCATCATCAATGTCACCACGCCACCAAAATGGAAGGTGAAAAAGCAGAAGCTGGCCGAGAAAGCAGCCCGGGAAGCAGAGCTGGCGGCAAAAAAAGCGCAGGCCAGACAAGCGCTGTCCATTTATCTGAACCTGCCCACGCTGGATGAGGCTGTGAACACCCTGAAGCCCTGGTGGCCGGGATTATTTGACGGTGACACCCCCCGGCTTCTGGCCTGCGGTATCCGTGCCGTGTTACTGGAAGACGTGGCGCAGCGGAATATCCCGCTCTCGCATAAAAAACTGCGCAGGGCGCTGAAGGCCATCACCCGTTCAGAAAGCTATCTGTGTGCCATGAAAGCCGGTGCCTGCCGGTATGACACGGAAGGGTATGTGACGGAGCATATTTCTCAGGAGGAAGAAGTGTATGCGGCAGAGCGTCTGGATAAAATCCGTCGCCAGAACCGGATAAAGGCAGAACTTCAGGCCGTGCTTGATGAGAAATAAAAAAAAGCCTCCATCAGAGAGAGGAGGCAGGGAAATAAGGCTTAAAAGGAAATAACTTCCGTACCCGAAAGGAAGCCAGTCCACTGAATTATTTACCACAATAATACTGACGACTAAAAGGGAGGGGCAGAAAAATGAATGGATTCAGAAACAGTTCACGGAACGGTCAGGTCTGGCGCTGGCAGCGTGCCGGAAGCCGGGCCGTTATTCTGGAGGTCAGTGGACGCTGGATGGAAGCGGCAGAAGCATGGCGACGGGCTACCTGTGTTGCGCCCCGGACAGACTGGCAGCAGTTTGCCCGAAAAAGGGCTGAACACTGCTACCGGCGCTGTCGGGGAAGGGTGTAACGAAAAAAGCAGCCTTCATTACTCCAGGGGTCAGAAGGCTGAAAGGAGTTTATGAGATTTGCTTTTTTAATATCCGGTCGGGCAGTATGACCGGACAGTTCTGAGTAGCACAGAGTTTTTTCCGTATTAAGTCGTGATTTTATATTTTGTGATTTATTTCACAAAATAAGGTGTTATTCATTGTGTGCTGCAATATTCAGGATGCCTGAAATACAGGTGCCATTTATCTGATATGGAGAATAACATGATGAAATATATTCCACTGGTATTATTTATCTTTTCATGGCCGGTATTGTCTGCAGATATTCATGGACGGGTTGTTCGTGTACTGGACGGTGATACCATCGAGGTCATGGACTCACGGAAGGCGGTGCGGATCAGGCTGGTAAATATTGATGCACCGGAAAAGAAACAGGATTATGGCCGGTGGTCAACAGACATGATGAAATCACCGGTCGCAGGAAAAACGGTTACCGTCACATATTTTCAGCGAGATCGTTATGGTCGTATTCTCGGGCAGGTTTATGCGCCAGACGGAATGAATATTAATCAGTTTATGGTCCGGGCCGGGGCTGCCTGGGTATATGAGCAGTACAACACAGATCCCGTGCTGCCTGTCCTTCAGAACGAAGCCAGACAACAAAAACGTGGGCTCTGGTCAGATGCTGATCCGGTTCCCCCCTGGATATGGAGGCACCGTAAATAAAGCGATGGCAATCCTATCATTCATTTGTTCTCAGCGGGAATAAAAATGGCAAAAACAAAACAGGAATGGCTGTATCAGTTACGGCGATGTTCATCAGTCAATACGCTGGAAAAAATTATTCATAAAAACAGAGACAGTTTATCGAACAGTGAACGTGAATCATTTAATTCAGCAGCAGACCACCGGTTAGCAGAATTAATCACCGGAAAGTTATATGACAGGATACCAAAAGAAATATGGAAATATGTAAGGTAATAATTCAGCAATAATTAATTACCAGGAGCAGATAAACAATGAAGCTGATTATTTTTATTCTTATTGTTCTGATTATTGCAGCGTTACTTATCCGGATTATCCTCAGAAGTGTAAATCAGCATTCTCCTTTGCTGATGCAATTGCATGCGGCAGGTATACGGACCGGTGATGCAGAGCGAATACTGTCCAGCGGTGAATGCTGGCAACGTCAGAAGACGCTGCTGACAGAAAGGGAAGTCAGTTTTATGAAAGGACTGTTCAGAATTGTGGATATGAAGCGGTGGTATCTGTGTCCGCAGGTACGGGTCGCGGATATCGTCCAGCTGAACGGGAATATCCGGCCACGATCACGCCAGTGGTGGCAGTTATTCAGGATGGTGTCTCAGTGGCATGTTGATGTGGTTATCGTTGAGCGGCGTTCGTTCAGTATTGTTGCAGCAGTAGAGCTGGATGATGCCAGCCATTTACGACCGGAACGCAGACGCCGGGATATTCTTCTGGAAGAGGTTCTGAGGCAGGCTGGTATTCCGTTGCTCAGAAGCCACGATGCCAGAAAACTGCTGCAGATGACCGGAGAATGGCTGAATACAACAGGGGCTGATCAGCAGTCCCCGGAACATCGTAGCTGACGCCTTCGCGTTGCTCAGTTGTCCAACCCCGGAAACGGGAAAAAGCAAGTTTTCCCCGCTCCCGGCGTTTCTATAACTGAAAACCATACTATTTCACAGTTTAAATCACATTAAACGACAGTAATCCCCGTTGATTTGTGCGCCAACACAGATCTTCGTCACAATTCTCAAGTCGCTGATTTCAAAAAACTGTAGTATCCTCTGCGAAACGATCCCTGTTTGAGTATTGAGGAGGCGAGATGTCGCAGACAGAAAATGCAGTGACTTCCTCATTGAGTCAAAAGCGGTTTGTGCGCAGAGGTAAGCCTATGACTGACTCTGAGAAACAAATGGCCGCTGTTGCAAGAAAACGTCTTACACACAAAGAGATAAAAGTTTTTGTCAAAAATCCTCTGAAAGATCTCATGGTTGAGTACTGCGAGAGAGAGGGGATAACACAGGCTCAGTTCGTTGAGAAAATCATCAAAGATGAACTGCAGAGACTGGATATACTAAAGTAAAGACTTTACTTTGTGGCGTAGCATGCTAGATTACTGATCGTTTAAGGAATTTTGTGGCTGGCCACGCCGTAAGGTGGCAAGGAACTGGTTCTGATGTGGATTTACAGGAGCCAGAAAAGCAAAAACCCCGATAATCTTCTTCAACTTTGGCGAGTACGAAAAGATTACCGGGGCCCACTTAAACCGTATAGCCAACAATTCAGCTATGCGGGGAGTATAGTTATATGCCCGGAAAAGTTCAAGACTTCTTTCTGTGCTCGCTCCTTCTGCGCATTGTAAGTGCAGGATGGTGTGACTGATCTTCACCAAACGTATTACCGCCAGGTAAAGAACCCGAATCCGGTGTTCACTCCCCGTGAAGGTGCCGGAACGCTGAAGTTCTGCGAAAAACTGATGGAAAAGGCGGTGGGCTTCACCTCCCGTTTTGATTTCGCCATTCATGTGGCGCATGCCCGTTCGCGTGGTCTGCGTCGGCGCATGCCACCGGTACTGCGTCGCCGGGCCATTGATGCGCTGCTGCAGGGGCTCTGTTTTCACTATGATCCGCTGGCCAACCGCGTCCAGTGCTCCATCACCACGCTGGCCATTGAGTGCGGACTGGCGACAGAGTCCGGTGCAGGAAAACTCTCCATCACTCGTGCCACCCGTGCCCTGACGTTCCTGTCAGAGCTGGGGTTGATTACCTACCAGACGGAATATGACCCGCTTATCGGGTGCTACATTCCGACCGACATCACGTTCACACCGGCACTGTTTGCCGCTCTCGATGTGTCTGAGGTGGCGGTGGCTTCCGCACGCCGCAGTCGTGTGGAATGGGAAAACAGACAGCGCAAGAAGCAGGGACTGGATGCACTGGGTATGGATGAACTGATAGCGAAAGCCTGGCGTTTTGTGCGTGAGCGTTTCCGCAGTTACCAGACAGAGCTTAAGTCCCGTGGAATAAAACGTGCCCGTGCGCGTCGTGATGCGAACAGGGAACGTCAGGATATCGTCACCCTGGTGAAACGGCAGCTGACGCGTGAAATCTCGGAAGGGCGCTTCACTGCCAATCGTGAGGCGGTAAAACGCGAAGTGGAACGTCGTGTGAAGGAGCGCATGATTCTGTCACGTAACCGCAATTACAGCCGGCTGGCCACAGCTTCCCCCTGAAAGTGACCTCCTCTGAATAATCCGGCCCGCACCGGAGGCATCTGCACGCCTGAAGCCTGTCGGCGAACAAAAAAACAGCACCGCATACAAAAAACAACCTCATCATCCACCTTCAGGTGCATCCGGTCCCTCCTGTTTTTGATACAAAACACGCCTCACAGACGAGGAATTTTGCTTATCCACATTTAACTGCAAGGGACTTCCCCATAAGGTTACAACCGTTCATGTCATAAAGCGCCATCCGCCAGCCTTACAGGGTGCAATGTATCTTTTAAACACCTGTTTATATCTCCTTTAAACTACTTAATTACATTCATTTAAAAAGAAAACCTGTTCACTGCCTGTCCTGTGGACAGACAGATATGCACCTCCCACCGCAAGCGGCGGGCACCAACCGGAGCCACTTTAGTTACAACACACAAAGACAACCTCCAGAAAAACCCCGGTCCCGCGCAGAACTGAAACCACAAAGCCTCTCCCTCATAACTGAAAAGCGAGGCCGCCCCCGCCCGAAGGGCGGGAACAACATCGCTTTTAATTATGAATGTTGTAACTATACTCCATCATCGCTGTCAGTCTTCTCGCTGGAAGTATTGAGTACACGCTCGTAAGCGGCCCTGACGGCCCGCTAACGCGGAGATACGCCCCGACTTCGGGTAAACCCTCGTCGGGACCACTCCGACCGCGCACAGAAGCTCTCTCATGGCTGAAAGCGGGTATAGTCTGGCAGGGCCGGGGATGGGTAAGGTAAAATCTATCAATCCGTACCGGCTTACGCCGGGCTTCGGCGGTTTTACTCCTGTGTCATATGCAACAACAGAGTGCCGCCTTCCATGCCGCTGACGCGGCATATCCTGGTGACGATATCTGAATCGTTATATACTGTGTATATACGTAGTAATGACGAGGTGATAAATGGCACAGGTTAATATGAGTTTAAGAATCGACGCTGAACTGAAGGATGCTTTTATGGCCGCTGCAAAAAGCATGGACCGTAATGGCTCTCAGTTAATCCGGGATTTTATGCGCCAGACCGTTGAACGGCAGCATAATACCTGGTTCCGTGACCAGGTTGAGGCCGGACGTCAGCAACTTGAGCGCGGCGATGTGCTTCCCCATGACATGGTCGAATCCTCCGCTACTGCATGGCGGGATGAAATGAGCAGGAAGGTCGCCGGTAAATGATGGAGATATTCTGGACCATGCTGGCCAGCCAGGACAGGAAGCGCATTCGTGAGTACATTGCGGAGCAGAACCTGATGGCCGCCATTGAACTGGACGAACGGATTGGTTATTCAGCCAGCAGCCTGGCCGGGCAGCCGTATAAAGGCCGCAACGGTCGTGTGGAAGGTACCCGGGAACTGGTTATTCATCCCCATTTTGTTCTGGTTTATGAAGTCGATAGCCAGTGGGGTAAAGTGTATATCCTGCGCGTATTGCATACTGCACAGAAGTGGCCATAGAGGGGCTGTCCGGATATAAAAACGTCTGACGGAGATGCAAGAACCATGAATAATGATGAGCTGGTCACCAGACGTGCGCAGGCGATTGCCGAAGACAGGTGTTTCTCGAAAGGACGTCTGCGCGATGAATTCAGAATGAAGCCAGCCCCCGGTGCTGAGCCGGTTAAGTGGTATAAAAATACTTATGGTGGCAGGTTCGCTGTATACCGAATTGCAGACTGTGTTCCGATGCGTGAGAAACGCCCTCTGACGAGTAAAGGGGTCAGTTTGGAGATCGGAAATTTTTGTACGTTAAGCGCATTATTTAACCAATTGAGCTACGCAGCCAGCTCTTATCGCCTTTAAGTTGTCGCTTATGGCGTATCGCATTTAGGTTATCCGATTAGGGCATATCCCCTTAAAAGGGGTAGTGACCGGGTAGCTACGAGAACTGCCAACTATTCGGAAAAACGTACGCTAATTAGCGTACGTTTTCATTCCATTGGGCTTCAGACGCCTTCACCGTCTTGTTCTTTGCTACGGATATTCGTAATGCATGTTTTCATCTGGATAAGGGTTGTCAAACGCATTTGCAGAAACACGGATCGTCAAATTATCCGATAATCCTTCGATCATCTCCAAAATCTCAGGCGGACAACTTTTGTCAAAGGTCAACACAAAGTCATAGATCAAACCGTCATCACTACTGTTTTCCTGTGTGTCCCATTCCAGCAATTCAAGATCTTCGTCTGTTATGCCAAGCTCCGCTGCCAGTCTGCTCTGAGGAGGTTTGCCATACTTTAGCTCCGGGTCAACCCAGTCGTCATTGACGCAGCCTCCAGCTTCAAGCTCTAAATCGTAAAAACCGCGCTTGCCAGCCATGCGGGGCAATATCACCTTCACAACAATATCAAGGGTGTCACCACAGAACGGCCTATCGTCCAGTGTCCCGCCCTTGTACTGGGTTTTGGCAATAGCCACCAATTTGTCACCACGATCCTCGATTTGCACATCGTCATAATAAGCATCGAAAAATTCCGCATTGGTTTCAGCCATCAAACCGGAAAGCTGGTCATCTATAAGAGATTGGCAATCGGGTAGTAAGACTTCGACAATATAGTTTTCCAGTGTGTCATGGATCCAGACATTTCCACCACATAGCCCTTCACTGGTAAGCATGTCTGATAGAAGCCTGGCGAGGTCAATTGACTGGGTAAGGTCATTTGGCAAACCGTTGAGTTTCGAGCGTCTGTCATTCATCAACGGTATATCAGGAATGAAGATATATGCCTCTTCGAGCTGAACCAACGGGTAGGTCTTCTCGGCCATGAGTGCCGCATGGCTCTTGTAACCGAAAAATGCTGCAACCAGCTCTCTTGCATGTGAAGCTTTTAGTTTTTCAGTGGATTGGGAAACATGATTTTGACGTAGGAAATCTGCGCAAAGTTTTGAGAGATCGGTACTCATAGTAGTGATCCTGTCTTAACAATGCTGGACTTTAAAAGTAGTGGTAAGTGTTTAAGTCACTACGCTTGCCAGCAGGTTAATAAAGATCAACTGTCATTGGCAGGTAGTTCGATTTGCTGTCTTTTAGGTCACTTACAGCCTTGGCAATCAGCTCCGATACCTAAGGTACCAGAATGGCCGATTTTAGCAAGACGAATAAATGATGCTTTCAGCTAGCCATGTCCTAGCATGGCCAGATTTTGGGTGTTCATCAATATCCGTGGAGATGGAGGGTTATACCGCCAGAGCTAATAATTTGTCGACTGCATCGCCATCCGCAAGGTAACTGTAGAAGTGTCTTAAGAGAGTGCATTGAGTTGTCCATGACTTAAAACAGCTTAGATCTTTGTTCACCAGAAAGTTTCATCCATTTTCTTCCACCCAAGTTGCGGAAGAACCACTATTGCACCGTTCGTGACATTATTTCATTGACCAGCAATATAATCGTTAATATGGTTACTCGGAGACGGGCTGCAACATCGAGCGCAGCGCGTGAAATTAGGTTTTTTGACGGTACTAAAGAAGTAAAATTTCAGACTCCGATAATATTTATTAATTTTGAAAATATATCAGACTCAACCCTCAAGCTGATGACTACCCTTAGGCGAAAACTGAAATTCGACTTCTGGGGGGCCGCTTGGAATTCGGAAAATAAACCACGTTAAGACTATGTTTTAGCCAAGGGATTTTTAGGAATCGCCAGAATGGCGGGACAACAGCGGTTTTGGTGTCCGAAATCGTACAATTCTGTACATCTATGCAAGGGAATGTACGGAAGTAAGCCAAACGATTATCGAACGGTCAGAATATTTCGTACAGCCTTTACGTTCAGTGAGTTAGCTGGCCTAGATGTAACCATCCGTTCAACTCAATTCTCTTAGCGTGGGAAAATTTCCGAATTCCAAGCTGACCCCTATCTGAAAGAAGGCGGTCAAAACTATGATGTGATGGGCTGGAATCAGGAACAACTGATTAATGACATACTCGACCAGTATGAAAAACACCTGCACTTCCTGCACCTCGTTCGTTAATCGAGTAGGAGGCGGGATGAGCCTGTTTAGGGGTTTGAGGGCCAATGGAACGAAAACGTACGTTAAGGAGATAATTCGTTGTTTATATTTAAATTTAGAGCTCTCAGTTCCCCTTTTAAAATATCCTCTGGCAACGTGAATGTATAATGGCCCAACATATTGATATGCCCGTGCATCAGGGGAGATAGCCGAGCGATATCTTCATCTATAATTTCTTCGCCATTACGGCGCATCCAGCTCAACGCTTCCTCCATATAGAGCGTGTTCCACAGAACCACTGCATTAGTAACCAGGCCCAGCGCCCCCAGTTGATCTTCCTGCCCTTCACGATAACGCTTTCTGATCTCTCCGCGTTGTCCGTAACAAATCGCACGAGCCACAGCGTGGCGGCCTTCTCCTCGATTAAGCTGCGTCAGGATCCGCCGACGATAATCTTCATCATCAATATAATTGAGGAGATATAGCGTTTTGTTTACACGCCCTACTTCCATAATTGCCTGTGCCAGTCCTGATGGGCGCGAGCTTTTCAGTAAAGAGCGAATGAGTTCTGACGCATGAATTGTACCCAACTTCAGCGAACCAGCGGTTCGCATCATCTCATCCCACTGACTCTCCGCTTTTGACAGATCTGCATATCCTCGGGCCAACTTATCCAGTACTCCGTAGTTTGCCGATTTATTCACCCGCCAGAACACCGCCTCACCTGCATCGGCAAGCCGGGGGGAAAACTGATACCCCAGTAGCCAGAACAGACCGAAAATAATATCGCTGCTACCCGCAGTGTCTGTCATGATTTCAACTGGATTCAGCCCTGTCTGCTGCTCAAGAAGTCCTTCCAGTACAAAAATCGAATCCCGTAATGTACCGGGTACCACAATGCCATGGAACCCAGAGTACTGATCAGATACGAAGTTATACCAGGTGATGCCTCGTCCAGAACCAAAATATTTTCTGTTAGATCCTGAGTTGATGGTCTTCACTGGTGTGACAAAGCGCATGCCGTCAGCTGATGCCACTTCTCCACCTCCCCAACGACCAGCAAGCTCCAGTGTGGACTGAAAATCAACCAGGCGGGCATTGGCGCTGACCAGCGTTTCTGCACGAAGGTAATTCTGTTTCACCCAACTGAGCCGATGGCGGGTCAGTGCTGGTATATTGTGCTTTATCAGCGGTTCCAGTCCGATATTACAGGCTTCAGCCATCAATACCGCACATAAACTGATGTGCAAATCTTGCGCTCGAGCACCAGATTCACTGACATGCGCAAACTCATGTGTAAATCCTGTCTGGGCATCTATCTCAAGTAACAGTTCCGTTAAATCTACCGGTGGGAGTAGCTGTTTGATCCGATTATTTAGACGAAGCAATGATGGTGGCTCTTCCTGTTTCTCCAGACAACTGATAGTCAGGGATGGATATTTACCTTCATTACAGATATGAACTTCCGCATTCTTTTCAAATCGTGATGCCACGGCTTTCCAGGTCTCATCCAGCTGAATAGCCAGTTGTTGCACACCTTTACGTCCATCGACAGGATGTCCCAGTGCCCGACAGACAGGAATACGCTGAGTCTGCCACTCTTCACCTTGCAACAACTTCTCGCGAGGATCTCCCCAGCGATCACTGTTTTCAAGCCAGATGTCCCGGCGGCGCAGTGCATCCTGAAGGCGTTCCAGCAAACATAGTGAATAACCTGCACGCTGTATCCGTCCCTCCGCATCGTATACGAGGCGTTTCCAGGGACCGGTGATAATATGTTCAGGCGCATCATCAAGGATGCGCTTTTTCGAACCATTCAGTTCTGCCAGATAATGAATCGCAGCCAGTACATGTTCACCTGCCGGTGCCGCACGGAAATGCAGGTCCCGCAACACCGCCGGAAGAAAACGTTTAACCCGACCGTACTGCTCAACCATTTCGTCATGGAAATTATTGTTCTGTGGACGAGCAAGTTCATTAACCTTGCTTACAGATTCTGCCAGTCTGTTTTTGGGTACGCACTTGAAGATAACCTGCCTGAGATCTGGGACATCTGTATTATCATCCAGCAACAATGCACATGCCCGCGCCAGTAACAATGCGGCCTGATCAAGATCTTTCAGTGTCCTGAGTCTTTTTTTTTGCCCGGTTTTCTTTGCTTCGCGGATAATGTCCAGAATTAGCATATCAAGCACATCAACGGCATCGTCTAATGCCGTTATTTCCTGTGCTTTAACGAATGCAGTAAGTACAGCAAGCTTTCTCTGCTGTGGCATTCGAGCGATATATTTTACCGACGCCATGCCAGCATAACGAGCCAGATTACGCAGTTGAATGGCAGGCAGACCGGAAAAGTTCAGTCGGGAAAACTCAAGACTTCGTAATCGGATATATCGTTCCAGCGCTTCATTAAACGCAGGTCCACTGACTGTAACAGGGCCTTTTTTCAACTGTTCCAGTGCTGATACACGCTGACCTTCCGGAATGACCAGAAGCTCCATCACTTGAGCTGCCTGCCATTTGTTCGGCAGTGCGGCCAGCTTTTTCCACAGCCGCTGATTTGCCCTTTCACGAATTTCACTGATGAGACGTACTAGTGTGGTTGCTCCGGGCAGTAATACCTTATTTTGAAGCAACCATGCAGTGGCAAAATCAAACATCAGACCCGGTCGCTCATTACTGAGCCACGCCCGGGTATATAGCAGACGCTTCAGGCGGAAAGACCATGGAAAATCACCAAATTCATGATAGCCGTAATATTCCTTAATTAATGCAGTATGTTCTCTAAGGGTAGTGTCCCGTTCAGCATAGCGGGAGAGAACTTCTGGACGGTGGATATTAAGCTGTACCGCGACAAAATGTTGAACACCAGGCAGAACCTGAGTTAAATCCGTCAGAAATGTTCCCAGAAAACGGGCTGTGGTGAGCTGAAGCGCAATGCCCAGCCTATTATGTTTGCCCCGTCGTTGGTTAATGAAGGCCAGATCCCGTTCATCAAGATGAAAATAGCGCGCCAGTTGCACGTCATTAGGTTCTGCAGCATAACAACCGTAATTCTGTTTTTGGTCAGAGGTTAGAAAGTCGACAGGCATATCAGGCTCCCTACCTGACAGTTATTCATTAACAATTTTGCAACCGTCCGAAATATTATAAATTATCGCACACATAAAAACAGTGCTGTTAATGTGTCTATTAAATCGATTTTTTGTTATAACAGACACTGCTTGTCCGATATTTGATTTAGGATACATTTTTATGCGACTTTTTGGTTACGCACGGGTATCAACCAGCCAGCAATCTCTCGATATTCAGGTTCGGGCACTCAAAGACGCAGGCGTGAAAGCAAATCGCATCTTTACTGACAAGGCATCGGGCAGTTCAAGCGATCGGAAAGGGCTGGACTTGCTGAGGATGAAGGTGGAGGAAGGTGACGTCATCTTGGTGAAGAAACTTGACCGCCTTGGGCGCGATACTGCTGACATGATCCAGTTAATAAAAGAGTTTGACGCCCAAGGTGTATCCATTCGGTTTATTGATGACGGAATCAGTACCGATGGGGAGATGGGTAAAATGGTTGTCACTATTCTATCTGCAGTGGCCCAGGCAGAACGACAGAGAATACTAGAGCGTACCAATGAAGGTCGCCAAGAGGCAATGGCAAAAGGAGTTGTTTTTGGTAGAAAAAGAAAAATAGATAGAGATGCAGTATTAAATATGTGGCAACAGGGGTTAGGTGCCTCACATATATCAAAAACAATGAATATTGCTCGTTCAACAGTATATAAAGTAATAAATGAAAGCAACTAACATAAAAGGTTGAATATGGAATTGAATATTACTTCAAAGTCTAATCCGTTTGGTGATACGACAGCAGAAAATGATAAAAAGATGTTGAGTAATGCTTTCATTGAAACTGCTGACTTTAGGACTCTAATTGAAACTGATGACAGGACCATTGTTGTTGGTAGACGAGGGACAGGTAAAAGTGCTTTATTTATTCAGCTAAATGAGCATTGGAAGAAAGACAAAAAAATATTAATCCTGAGTTTCTCACCAGACGATTCTCAAATTATTGGTTTCAGATCAATGTTGAAACCATTTACAGGATCATTTAATTTAGCAAGGGCAGCAACAAGACTATTATGGCGATACGCTATGCTAATGGAGATAGCATCATATATATCATCTCATTACAAATTGTCATCTCAAATATCATCAGAAACATTGTTGAATGAACATTTGAAAAAATGGAATTCTGCACAAGGTGACATTTTAAGAAAGTGTAGGCTTGTCGCAAAGGAGTATTTAGATGAAAATAACCCAGAAGAATCAATTGGTGATCTTCAATTCAATTTGAATATCTCAGAAATAGAAAATAATATAGTATCACTTCTTGAACGCTCAGACAGGAAAGTTGTCATATTAATGGATAAGCTAGATGAGGCGTATGAACCGGATAATATAGGAATTGGAATCATTGCAGGTCTAGCATATGCATCTATTGAATTAAATCAAAAAGCAAAATGCATTCGTCCAATAATTTTTTTAAGGGATAATATATTTAGGTCGCTATCAAAGGAAGATCCTGATTACTCGAGAAATATAGAGGGTCAAGTCATAAGGTTGCATTGGGACTGGGCACAACTCCTAATGCTGTCAGCTAAAAGAATGAAAGTAGCATTTAAGCTAGATATTGAGAAAGATCAACGAGTTTGGGATAGATGCACAGCGGATGATCTTAAAGGGAGGAATGGTTTTAAGCGATGTTTGCAATTTACCCTTTACCGGCCCAGGGATTTACTATCATTGTTGAATGAAGCTTTTTTTTCCGCATTCAGAGAGAATAGAGAAACTATCATAAACACTGACCTAGAATATGCAGCCAAGTCAATTTCCATGGCCAGACTTGAAGATCTCTGGAAAGAGTATCAGAAGATCTTTCCTTCAATACAGGTTATAACTAGTGCATTTCGTAGCATTGAACCTGAATTAACAGTTTATACGTGCTTAAAAAAAATAGAAGCATCTTTCGAATTAATCGAAGAAAATGGAGATCCTAAAATAACGTCTGAAATACAGTTGTTAAAGGCAAGTGGAATTCTCCAAAGTTTGTATAGTGTAGGATTTGTTGGTATTCGTGATAAAAACACCTCATCCTATTCATTTTGCCATGACGGGCGAACTCCAGATAAAGGTTTTGAAAGTAATGAGAAATTATTAATTCATCCATGTTACTGGCTTGGTTTGAATCTAAATCGTAATGCACTTGCTCCAGAGGAAGCAGAGGAGATAAATGACGAATATGATATTAATATTATTTCAGATAATTCAGCCATTAGAAATAAAACAATAGGTCAAATAACTACTCATCTAGATCAGATACCGATAGGAAATGAAGGTGCCACTGAATTTGAACAATGGTGTTTAGACGCACTAAGAATAGTATTTGCATCCCACCTAACAGACATCAAGTCCCATCCAAATGGTAACGCAGTTCAGAGACGAGATATTATAGGCACCAATGGTGGCAAATCTGATTTTTGGAAACGAGTATTGGAGGACTATAAAACAAGACAAGTTGTTTTTGATGCTAAAAATTTTGAAGAATTAGGTCCATCTGAGTATAGACAATTACAATCATATTTAACAGGTCCGTATGGAAAGCTCGGTTTTATAATTAATAGAGATGAGAGTGAGGTATTGAAATCAGGAAAAGATTTAGATTGGACAAAGGAAATGTATCAATCCCATAATTCATTAATAATAAAGTTACCTGCGAAATATATATCTAAACTGCTGCAGAAATTAAGAAATCCTGAAAAACATGACGCTATAGATAGACAGATGGGGAAACTTTTAACTTTATATGAAACATCATATATGGCTATTAAAAGCACCCAAAAGAAAAGAAGAAAATAAAATCAGCTACAACATACGAAAGGGTCCCTGAAAAGGGACCTTTGTATACTGTATTATAATCAATAAGTTATACCATAAACGTACGTTTTCGTTCCATTGGCCCTCAAACCCCGTTTACCATTTTGTGTAAATGCCTTTCTCAGAAGTGACCGTCAAGGCGGTCACCGAATTCGATAATAAAGCGACTCATGGCTATCCGCCAGTCCTGAAGTGGCATCGTCCATTTCTGTGAGGCTGACTGGATAGCCAGCCTCACCACTTTTTTCACCGATTCATCTGTCGGGAACACTTTCCGTTTCTTTATCGCATGTCTGATGATGCTATTCAGCGATTCGATTGCGTTAGTGGTGTAGATAACCTTGTGGATCGCCTCCGGGTACACGAAGAAGGTGGCAACATTCGGCCAGTTTGCCCGCCAGCTGCGACTTATCTGCGGGTACCTTGCATCCCATTCCTTCCCGAACGCATCCAGCGCCTGCAACGCGCCTTCTTCCGTGGCTGCGCGGTAAACCTGTTTCAGGTCACGGGTTACCGCTTTATAGTCTTTCCACGCCACGAACCGCAGGCTGTTGCGTACCATGTGTACTATGCACAACTGGATCTGCGTCTCCGGGTAGAAACGGTCTGCTTTTTTGAATTGGCAGAAATATGTCCTTTACTCTCAGATGCTAATTAGATGGTTTTAAGCCACAACATTCCATATTTTTGTTCACGAGCTTCGAATGCCTGATGGCCCCCTTCAAGTACATCGCATATTGCCTTGCGCATGCTGTTTGGCGCATCATGATCTCCGTATTCGAGTGCTCCGCTACGGTAACTAATAATCTCATCATTATTAGTGGCGATGATGACCTGCTCAGCATCACAGTTCACCACAAGGTTAGCGTTATGCGTTACGATAATAACTTGCCTGTACTGTTTTATTTTTCGGAAGAGAGGTACCAGACTGTGCATGATGAAGTCATTGTCTAGATCATCTTCTGGCTGATCAAATACAAACGGTGATCCGAAGGCGTCCGTCGCCAGCTTAAGGCAGACATAGAAGGTTCCTCGTTGGCCGGCTGACAATTTTTCGACCGTTTTGCCTTTGTATTCAAATTCCGCCCTGACGTTCAGATAGCGCTGGATCTGCTCAGGGCTAAACAGATAACTGAGTAGTGAATCCGGTCCGGGACTGTTAAAGTATTCATCACACCAGAGGAACTCTTCGATGGTCACTTTTCTGTTCGAAAACTCTGGCAGAACCAGCATGGGTTTATTTGCTAGCAGTGCCCGAAAGTCATCAATACTGCCGACTCTGAACACCTGTCGAAGCCTGTCAACAGAGGTCAGCTCTCCGCTTGCCCTGAATCGTCCTCGGTTCAGACAACTGAGCATCCCTTCATAAAAGGCCTTTATATCAAAGTGTGGCTTTCCATAAATGCGAATATCCGTAAGAATGTCCTTTATCAGGGTCTGTTGGTCCTGCGTCAGATGTGGTTTTGTGGTAAGAGATGCGAAAGCCGTATCAATCACACTCTGTCTGGACAGCAATCCATCTATGAATTCAGCAGCAACCTTGGCGCGTTGTTCTAGCCCAGTCTGGTACTGTCTCTCTCGACGCTCTATTTCATGCAGATGCGTTTCTGCAAGCTCCATTTGACGCTGATATTCATGTACTTTTTCCAGTAACCCTGTGATGTCTTGTCCTAGTCCCTGCTCGCGGAAAGTGCCAATAATTTCGTCGTTATCACGCCCGAACTGTGTCGTTTGCTCCTGAATGGATAGAAGCCTACACGCAACAGCCTCTGTCTGTGCTGACAGATCTACGAGCGGGATTGCTTCTTTAGTTGTAACGCTAGCATTAATTGCAGCTATGCTGGCATTTAGGTTATTTTCGGCTGTCGTAATGTCAGCACGTACACCCGTTAATTTATCCCGCATCTGAACCAGCAATGTCTGACGCCGACTGTTTTCACGAAATGTCTCAATCAATGCTTTATTGCGGTCACTTGTGAGAACCTCTATTTTTTCCTGTGCTCCCCGGATGATCTGTTGCTGAAACTTGCGTGTATTCACCGGCTCTGAATGTTCATTCCTGTACAAACTGAATTCACGCCAGGCACGCCAGATGTTGAGGTTTTCTGCCAGTTGTGCAACTGTATCACCCGCCTCATGAATTGGTGTCAGTCTCAGCATTTTCTTAATTTCATCACTGATGAGCCCCGGTTCCTGGCAGAGCTTTTTGATTTCACCCTGAGACACATGCAGATATTCATACCCTTCTGAAGGGGCATCAAATCGCATCTTCTCACCATTGGCTTTATCTAATTCAATGCTTAGATACTGAACATTCACTTCACGTTGTTCGCTTCCCCGTGTTGCGGTACCGGCAAAGCGGGAACGGAGAGCATCAAGCAGCAGGCTTTTACCCGTGCCTCGGCCACCAATAATTGCAACCATATCCTGGTTAAGGGGGATGGACAGCTTCTTGAATCTGATTTCTTGGCCATCAAAAATCGTCCCTTCAAGATCGATCTGACTGAAATGTGTTTTTGGCGTGAGTTCAGTCAGCCACTCATCTCCGAGCCTAAGACGGTCTTCAGGTTCCAGTAACGCTTGTCGAAGCCCCTCGAAGGTAGGAAGTGCCTTTACCCAAGTATAACGGCTACCGATATCCTCCACTCGATGCGCATCGGAGCAGAGGAAGACGGGTTTGATGGATGCACCGTCATAACGGTTTGTTCTCAGAAAAAATTCACGATCGCCCTTTCCGCCGAAAATAATTTGTCCCTGACGGTCGATCTCAGTTGCGATTGCCGCAGAGCGACCACTTGCGTCGGGCCGATAGCCGCCATACCCGTTCGGACAGACGGCCACTAGGTAATCCTTGAACGGTCGGAATGCGGAACTGAGATGCCCAAGCAGTGCACTGAAGTCTACCACAATGGTATCCACACCATGTCCGCTTTCCGTGACGCTCTTTTCACAGCAGTAAATGGCCTTTCTGTCGCCGTCTGTTAACCTTAGTGGAACACGGGCTAGGGCTTCGTTAATACGTTCGGTGCTCACCTTATCTGAAAAAAGGATATGGACATTAATAAAATCCCCGGCCTTGTTCTGTTGATCAAGGCGGAATTCCACATTTCCCAGCACGGTGATATTAAGACCCTGACGGGCAATTTCTTCCCTGATTGTTTCCAGTTCATTCTGCCGGAAATAAAAATAGTTGGTCACGGCGATAAGGGAAAGTTGCTTCTCTCTAAGTAGATGTACATAGTGCTCTATATCACACTGACTGGAGTAACCATTGGCCTGCCACGTCATCGGGCTGTGGATATGCAAATCCCATTTATTCCATTCTGAACCTTTCACTGACGTTCCTTCATAATAAGATGTTTTCCTTATAATAATGAGGAAATAGTTCTTTTGCTATTTGATTTCGCCCTGCTTTCCTGAATGCTGCTAGCAGCAAAGGTTATAGCTTGCAATGTAATAATCCTTATTTTCTCTCTCTGAGATCCGATTTCTGTGAGTTCCGGATCTTCTTCTCCCCCCACACAACGCCACCTCCCGTCAGCACAACATGTGGTGCCGGATTCAGCTGCTGATGACACTATATGTTGTGTCATCTCCCTGACCTGTGATGCGCCGCGCAGGGGCGGAAAACAGCGATATGATTATTTCCTCAGCGTGATACACTTCCGGAAAGTTGTGATATTCAGGAAAGTCGGATCTGACGGAAACGGCTCTCCGGTAATTAAACGGCGTGGTTATATGGATGCTTGTTATCATGGTGATGATGATAACGGCATGATGTTATCAGACGGCGTGACGGTAAGGGCAGTGATGATGGATGACGTTATCGCATGACCGTCCCTGCCCGGAAAAGAAAAAAGGAGTCACCCATGTTTTTTATTGAGAATGAAGGTCAGGCTGTCGCCAGAACGGATTACTGGCAGTCTGTACAGGCGCAGGCCGGATATGTCTACCTCAGCTGGAATGCCGGCGCAGCCAGGCTGCTTGTCCCGGATGCGGCAAAACATTTACTCAGGGAGATGCGGGGGGCTGAGTACGTCATCATCAGTAAGGGAACGCTGCATGGCCGCGATGCGCTGGAACTGGTATTTGAAGACGGCAGCGATGCGCCGTTTGTGATCCACATGCTGAGTGAGCAGTGCGATCGCCTGCTCCCCGAAAACAACCAGGGAGGGGGTTTTGTTGTCACCGTCTGGACGCGTGGCGGTAACCAGCTCCGTTATCCGGGAAAGTACCGTGTTGTGGAAAACCTGCCCGACGTTTCCCCGTGGAGTGAACACTGATATGCAGCACCTGCCGGCACCGATCCACCATGCCCGGGATGCCGCCCAGCTTCCTGTTGCCATCGATTATCCGGCAGCGCTGGCACTCCGCCAGATGTCGATGGTTCATGATGAACTGCCAAAATACCTGCTGGCCCCTGAAGTGAGCGCCCTGCTCCATTACGTCCCGGATCTGCGCCGCAAGATGCTGCTGGCCACACTGTGGAATACCGGTGCGCGCATTAATGAAGCACTGGCGCTGACGCGGGGGGATTTTTCGCTTGCGCCTCCGTATCCGTTTGTGCAGCTGGCCACTCTGAAGCAGCGGACAGAAAAAGCCGCCAGGACGGCAGGAAGAATGCCCGCCGGTCAGCAGACTCACCGGCTGGTTCCGCTCTCCGACACCTGGTACGTCAGCCAGCTGCAGACGATGGTGGCCACACTGAAAATCCCCATGGAACGGCGTAATAAACGAACAGGCAGGACAGAGAAAGCGCGGATCTGGGAAGTGACGGACAGAACGGTCAGGACCTGGATTGGGGAGGCGGTTGCCGCCGCTGCCGCTGATGGTGTGACGTTCTCTGTCCCGGTCACGCCACATACGTTCCGCCATTCCTATGCGATGCACATGCTGTATGCCGGTATACCGCTGAAGGTCCTGCAGAGCCTGATGGGGCATAAGTCCATCAGCTCAACGGAGGTCTACACGAAGGTGTTTGCACTGGATGTGGCTGCACGGCACCGGGTGCAGTTTTCGATGCCTGAGTCCGATGCGGTCACAATGCTGAAAAACAGACATGCATAATAAGTCACAATTATGAATTGTGATTTCTTCTATAAAAAAGAGACCACTGCAATATGTGATCTCTTGTATTATTTCATAATTGTTAAAGCCACTTCACAGTATGCTCACATTGTACGGATATATTCGTAATGTTTTTTTATATCGAATGAACGACAGAAGTTGTGGAGATTTTATGAAAGTAATTAGCATGAAATTTATTTTTATTTTAACGATTATTGCTCTTGCTGCTGTTTTTTTCTGGTCTGAAGATAAAGGTCCGGCATGCTATCAGGTCAGCGATGAACAGGCCAGAACGTTTGTAAAAAATGATTACCTGCAAAGAATGAAACGCTGGGACAACGATGTACAACTTCTTGGTACAGAAATCCCGAAAATTACATGGGAAAAGATTGAGAGAAGTTTAACAGATGTTGAAGATGAAAAAACACTTCTTGTCCCATTTAAAGCTGAAGGCCCGGAGGGTAAGAGAATGTATTATGGCATGTACCATTGTGAGGAGGGATATGTTGAATATGCGAATGACTAATACACTGTTATAAAGGCTGCATAAAAAGGCCGGAACCCCGGCCCTTATATTATCGCTTACCACTTTCTTTAATGTGAATTTCACCAGGAAGCAGTATCTGGTACTCTTTACCAGAAAACATCGCCCCGAGCCTTGTGAGCGACTCTCCGATAATGCCACGGTGAGTGCTGGCGTTAAAATCGTATTTATCATCATATGAACGAACAACGCCATTGTAAGTCCAGGAGCCATTGGCAGAGATAGTTAAAGTACCTTCTGTTTTCAGTGTGATATTACCAAGATATGCACCGGTAATAACATTATAATCACCAGTGGCATGTGTGAACTTTGTAGAAACAGGGAATGTACCTACTACACCAGATTTTATAATGTCTTTTATCTGATTAATTTTCATAGGGGAAATTTTAAGACCAATGTTGGCGATATTAACGCTCCTTTCAGCGCCATTACCCCATAAATAGTGAGCAAGCGCCACAATTGGTGTAGTGACATTACCGCTCATTTGTTTCATATTCATTGAGCGATAGTCATATTGACTTGGCGCTGGTTTTGCGAAGTGGTAAGCGTCATAAACGCTTATTCCAGGGTGAAGAACCAGATTTCGGTCGGCGTTACAGAAGTAACCAATATTTGTCGATATGATCTGCAATGTGAGAGGGTTGCTGGCCCCATGTTTTTTGATGTAATCCTCAAGTTGAGTTAAAGCCTGAAGACACATGTTTGGACTCTGGAAAAAACTATAAACAACCTGGACTAAAAGAGGGCCAGCACCAGGCACATGTGGTGCTGAAAGAGAAAATGCACCATTGCCATAACTTGGTAAGTTAGTTGATGGTGATGGTGCATGAACAGTTAAGGTTTCCATACATAACTCCTTATAAGTTAACAAGATAACAGAGTTCGCCGCTGGCTAACGCCTCCGCCGGCGAACAAACCCCATGAGAGAGGCTCCCCATAACATTGTTTGCCTGATATGCCGTTAAAAATGGTAGGGCAGCTCCTGAACTACCATATATAAGATATATATCTGTACACTCCATTAAATACTGGAAATATATTGAGAACTCTGATATATAATCTATATATAAAATACAAAAAGGTATATATATGACCAGCAATAAAGATAAGAACAAGAAAGCAAACGAAATATTATATGCATTTTCCATAATCGGGATTATTCCATTAATGGCTATATTAATACTTCGAATAAATGATCCATATTCTCAAGTGCTGTACTACTTATATAATAAGGTGGCATTTCTCCCTTCTATTACATCATTGCATGATCCCGTCATGACAACACTTATGTCAAACTACAACAAGACAGCGCCAGTTATGGGTATTCTCGTTTTTCTTTGCACATATAAGACAAGAGAAATCATAAAGCCAGTAACAAGAAAACTTGTTGTGCAATCCTGTTTCTGGGGGGCCGTTTTTTATGCCATTCTGATTTATATCACACTGTTCTATAATCTGGAACTAACAACAGCAGGTGGTTTTTTTAAATTATTATCTCATAATGTCATCACTCTGTTTATTTTATATTGCTCCATTTACTTTACTGTTTTAACCATGACATATGCGATTTTACTGATGCCATTACTTGTCATTAAATATTTTAAAGGGAGGCAGTAACACTGCCTTCCTTTTAATTATTTTATGATCTTGTGATTCAACTCATCAACAAATTTATCATCGATAAATGCACCAATAGCACCTGCAATAACTACGCCAACAAAACCAACAACTGTGGCCGAAAGACCAAAGGCTATAAGGGCCGAGCCTAATGTCAAAGAAAACAAACTAAGAGCTACAGCAGATGCCATCCCACTGATAACCCAGGACTCGACTTCCAGCATTAATGGCCCCCAGTTACCAGTCTGGTAACCCTCAATACTCTTCTCCCTGATGTTGTTTGCCTTTATTGCATAATCTGCTGCTTTGAACGTTTTACCCAACGCAGCAAATTTATTCCCCATATCCTCAGCATTAAATGCTTTCCACGCATTCACAATGGCTTCTTTGTCCGTTGCATTTATTTTAAGGCTGGGGTTAGCCATTAACTTATTAATGGAAGACATTGCATCATCATAACTACGAATCGTTTTTCCCTGAAAATTATTTATATTCTCTGCAATTTCACGGGAAAGCGCCTTGTATTTATCTCCAAGATATTCCCCGACTTTGTCACCGACACTAATGATGACCTCGCTGGTTTTTGTCAGGACCGTCTTCTCGTCATTTTCTTGTTCTTTCTTGACTCTGAAGTCATCCTTTGCGTTATTTTCGGCTTCCTGGCGCTGGCTTAAACTATTACTGTCCAGAATCTCCACGGCTGAAATATATAGCGGAGAAACTCCACTGCCTTCAGGAAAACGGACAATGACATCATGATTATTACTGGACATCGTATAACCAGCCTCAACATAATTCCCTGTCTCAGAAATAACGCCATCTTCCTGGATTTCGGGATTAGACCGAACTGGAGTATTCATCTGACCCACACTTAATACCAGGTCCGGTAGATTTGGTGATACAGGGGCACTGTAAACATCTTTAATATTGGTTCCCGGACGACTCCGGTCCGGAACTGGAACGGCATCCACTACTGGCACTGTCATCGGAATACCTCCGATAATAGCCATATATTGTGTACCATTCTGCATAAGGTCCGTCAGACGATATTTTACCGGTACATTATTACCCGCTGCTGGTAACTGGCTGGCAGGGATATCCGTTACCTGCTCCAGTTGCTGTGTAACCATAAGACGAATAATTTTTTGCTCATTTCCGGAAGCAGGCTCCAGACGGGCAAAAGAAACAGCAGCCGGGCGAGACGGTTCTGGCAAACCACCACGTAAACCATTTTCAAGAACTGTTCGTGCAGCGGAAACTTTCTCGTTTCCCCAGGGGCTATGCACACTGACAGACCATCCCGACCAGTCTCCCTCTTCAAGTTCTTTATCAAGAATAATCCGGCGAATAATTCCAGGAAAAAGAACACTTTGTACAAGTGCGATACCTTGTGGGCTGTAATCCCCCCATCCCGGAGGCATGGATGGAGCGAGACCTGATGAGCCTCCGGGTTTCACATCACCGCCCGGAATTCGTCCTGTTGACGGCCACACAACCATTGTGTCCCCGTAATCAATACCTTCTGTCGGTACACTACCTTCATTATCACTCATAGAAAACCTCTTTGACTTTAAAAACAATCAATTAAAATTAAATACTGTACATATAACCACTGGTTTTATGTACAGATCAAAAATTACGCCGCTGTGTTTTCTCTGTCAAGACTGTGGATTTCAATTTTTGTGAAAACGATCAAAAAACAGGCATTCACACCACGTGCTATTCTCGCCTGATACCACAAAAAACGGCACAGGCATAACTGTTCTCTGGCCTCAGCATGTTTTAATGAAACTATGATATGAGACACTTGGGGGGATACTGTCACTTTATGGCATGGTACACATCGTGATATGTGTACAGGTCTTGTTAGTTACCGTACCGGTCAGGACGGACGACGGGAGTTTGAAACCAGTGAGTTGTTCTGTACTGGCGTGTTTTATAATGAAATCCTTATCGGTGGCGATGAGCAATGCTCTCAAGGGAGGATATTGTGATGAACATAAGTGTGGAAGATTTGTTTCCGGAGTCATTTCAACGAATTAAAGAAGAAGAAGAAGCGAACAGGCCTGATCCTAACTGGTTTGCACATTTACCGCCTGAAAAAATCAATGCGTATATGTCCAAGTATCCTTTCAAATCCTTTGATGATATTCCTCTGGACAACAGTGGTTTGCAATACCCTTCACTACAGGAACTGGAGTTTTATTTTCCCCCGGCGGCCCTGGCTGCTAATTGCCATCAACTTCCTGAGAGAATGAGACAAAAGCCTGTGGTCACGATGATTAATGGGTTAACCCTGTTAAGGTCGCTTGGCGTTCAGGCTTTCAATATCGATCCACGCCGATGGCACAAAATTAAAACCTATTTAAGTCAAGGAACGATTGAATATCCACAAATGTCCGAAGACGGGAAAGTAATTATAGATGGCAGGCATAGAATACTACTTATTATGCAGATTTATAAAGTAACTGATGTTCCCGTTTTTTTTCTGAAAGGAATAAGCTGAACAGTGCAAAGGGTAAAGCTATACTGATTTTTAGACTGTGATTTGTTACGTAGAAATAACTTGTCAGATGTAATCTGTACATAGCTAAAAAATAGGTTTGTTGATACCTTTACCCCGTTTATGGGGGTAAAGATATCAATAAAAATTTAATCAGTTTATTAACTTCATCGCGTTTTTTTTTGTCTCTTCATCACTTCTTTGCTCCTGTTGTGAAGAGGGTTGAGTGATTGTTGAAGAATTAAAATCAGCCATCTCTTTTGGAAATAGCGATCTCAATATATTCACGATATCTGAAAATGTGGTTTCTTTCGTCAGCAGTTCACATAAAAGGAAAGGGGCCCTGGGATCTTGTCTGTATAAGGCCAGACCTGCCGTCAGTGCGGCCCGGTTAAGGCGGCTGCGTTCCCCTTGCGGGATACTGTCCAGTGTATCACAAACAATTTTATCTGTTTGATTTACATCTGGATTTAGTTTGAAGGCAATGGTTCTGCGCTTGTCCATTATTAATTACCTATGAGATACATACCGTTAACTAAATCATATTGAGAGTTATTGGTTTTGAAAAAACGTTCATCACGAATCTGTGTGTGTTTTTTTACTGCATCGCATATTAATTCTGCGCCACCGCCTATAACCATAACATGTGTATAACCAGAAAATTCATTGAGCGTATTTAATACACGTTGCTCAAGTTTACGAAGTGCTTCATTCATTGCTTCGGTGACTATTGATATTTTGTTCTCATCATTAATTCGTTGCTTCAGATAGTTGTTGTCTTTTCTGTGAATAATTATATCGTCAGCAAGATAGCTACTTCCTTTTGTTCTCGCAAGAGAAAGTGCATCTTTTACTGCAGATGTGACCAGAGATACACCAAGAGATGAGTCTCCGTATATTTTACTGATCCCTGATAATTTCCCCATTACCTGAGAAATATCTAATGTGGTGCCCCCGAGGTCTATAATTAATAAAGAATCTAACTCATCCAGTTCTTGTAGAGCTTCATAACCTGCTGGTATAGATTCAGGCATGACTTTTACATCTTTTATTGTGAATGTATCCCCACCATTTAATGTAATTTTTTTCCGGAAGTTTGCTTTCTTACGCTCAATATTTTCCGTATTGGGTTGGTTATTCCTGTCGTAATACTCTGTCAGAGGAAGTGTGCAAACAATATCCACTTCGCTTACCGGCAGACCACTGGTCAGTAAGGCGTGATGCACCGCAACGACATTAACGTCGCTGTATTGCCATGCGATATTGGTTGTGACTACAGCATCCGGGCTGATTGGATCAAATGAATACTGTTCGCCGTTCAGTGTGTAGTTAAAGACCTTTTTATCACCAAAAGAGACTGCCCACTCGCGTTTGAAGCTGTTCGGGCTAATGTGCTGTTTAATTGTTCCGTCGCTTTCCTGCCACTGTAGTTTGATGTTTGTTGAACCGTCATCAATGAATACCAACATTTATAAAACTCCTTATGGTGTTTTTTTTGGTGTGTATTTGGGTGTGTTTTGGGTTTTAAGTGGGTTTATTTGTCAAGTTTACCCCATTTTAACCATCAATCAATGATTATTTGTCTTGTTTTGGTGTTTTATTGGGTTTGGTGTGGGTTGTTTTTGGGTTTTGTTTGGCGGGTGACAAAAGATGTCGCCGGGCTCCTCTTTTTACTGCGCCGGCTGACGCGGCGCGGCAGGAACGCTGCCTGTGGTCAGTGTCCCGCGTCCGGCCGGGCACGGGACGGGCGCTTTTACCGCTCCCGGCTGGCGTTGGTGACAGTGTACGCCAGCCCGTCGCCCTTTTCTGATGAACGCCCTTCAAGCCGCTTTCGCGGCATATCCTCGCCGTCAAAAAGACGACGGCTGCGGTATTCCACGGTCGGCCTGACCCGTTACCGGACGCGGTGAACAGCCCACAGGCAGCGGGGAACGGGCGCCACAGGGGCGCCCTCCCGGTGCCCTCTGTAAGAGAAGGAGTGCTGTTATGTCCCGTTTTATCCAGGGTGACTGCGTGCGTGTTATGGCCACGTTTCCGGGCAATGCTGTCGATTTCATCCTCACCGACCCGCCATATCTCGTCGGTTTCCGTGACCGTCAGGGGCGTACCATCGCCGGCGATAAAACCGATGAATGGCTGCAACCGGCCTGTAATGAAATGTACCGCGTGCTGAAAAAAGATGCGCTGATGGTGAGCTTCTATGGCTGGAACCGCGTCGATCGCTTTATGGCCGCCTGGAAAAATGCGGGATTCAGCGTGGTTGGCCACCTGGTATTTACCAAAACCTACACATCGAAGGCCGCATATGTGGGCTATCGCCACGAATGCGCTTACATCCTGGCAAAAGGGCGTCCGGCGCTGCCTCAGAAGCCATTGCCCGACGTGCTGGGCTGGAAATATTCAGGCAACCGCCATCACCCGACGGAAAAGCCCGTTACCAGCCTGCAACCACTGATTGAGAGCTTCACACATCCGAACGCGATTGTGCTGGACCCGTTTGCAGGCAGCGGCTCAACCTGTGTGGCCGCCCTCCAGTCCGGACGCCGGTATATCGGTATCGAGCTGCTTGAGCAGTATCACCGTGCCGGACAGCAACGACTGGCCGCCGTGCAACGGGCCATGCAGCAGGGGGCCGCGAATGATAACTGGTTTGAACCGGAGGCTGCGTAAATGAACTATGCCGGACACGAAAAACTTCGCGCCGACGTGGCGGAGGTGGCCAACACCATGTGTGACCTTCGGGCCAGGCTGAACGATATGGAGCATCGCTGTCGCTTTGATTCCGATGTGCTTGTTGAACGCCTGACACGCCAGACGCTGTATCGCGCCAATCGCCTGTTTATGGAGGCGTATACCGAAATTCTGGAACTGGATTCCTGCTTCAAAGATTGAGAAGGAGACGAGAATGTACGGAACATGCGAAACGCTCTGCCGGGAGCTGGCAGCGCAGTATCCGGGAGACACGCCGCTGATGCTGGTTGTCTGGTCCCCGGAAGAGATCCAGGCCCTCGCTGACGGAATGGATATTTCCCTGTCCGATCATGAAATCAGGACCGTCCTGGCGCGGCTGGAGGACATCCCGGAAGACCAGCGAATTGAGTCCGGTATTTCTTCCGCCGCGGCGATGGAGATTATCAGCAACGTGAGCGAAAACCGCCAGGTGACCGTTCCGGCTGAACTGCTGGCGTCCCTGATTCAGACCGCTGAACAGGCATTGTGGAAACGTGAATGGGCCGCCCGGGATCATGGCCTCGCCGTCCCGGAATGCGTCACCCGCCGTCAGGCGGTGGTTAATCAGGCCCGCACCCTGCTGAAAAACAACACACGCGAAAACGACTGATGTTATCGCCGCCTGCGGGCGGCGATTCAGGGAGACCATGAATCATGAACGAAACGCTGAATGCACTGATTTGTCGTCACGCCCGCAACCTGCTGCTGGCGCAGGGCTGGCCGGAAGAGACGGATGTTGACCAGCGTAACCCGAAGTATCCGGGCTGGATCAGCATTTATGTTCTGCTGGATGCGCCCCGGCTGGCGACCTTACTTATCAACCGTCACGGCGGCGTACTGCCGCCGCTCCTGGCCTCCGCCATTCAGAAACTGACCGGAACCGGAGCGGAACTTGTTCTGTCCGGCAGTCAGTGGCAGTCGCTGCCGGTACTTCCGGCAGACGGAACGCAGGTGTCTTTCCCGTATGCCGGTGAGTGGCTGGCAGAGGACGAAATCAGGGCAGTTCTTGATGCGGTGCGCGATGCAGTATGCAGTGTCAGTTGCCGGGTGGCAGAAGATGCGCGGCGTATCCGGGCGGCGCTGACCACAACCGGTCAGACGTTACTGACCCGCCAGACGCGCCGCTTTCGCCTGGTCGTGAAGGAAAGCGATCACCCCTGCTGGCTCGATGAGGACGACGAAAACCTGCCCGTGGTGCTTGACGCCATCCTGAACCGGGGCGCACGTTTTTCGGCGGTGGAAATGTATCTGGTCAGCGATTGTATTGAACATATCCTGGCCAGTGGGCTGGCCTGCGATGTGCTGCGTATACCTGATGAACCGCCCCGCCGGTGGTTTGACCGTGGTGTTCTGCGGGAGGTGGTCCGGGAAGCCCGGGCCGAAATCCGCAGCATGGCGGATGCCCTGGCAAAAATCCGGAAATGATGACGTTGGCGGGGAAAATCCCCGCCTTTTTCCTGCCGGTCCCCGGACAGAGCACAAAGGAAGTCGCCGCCGGCTCCGCTTTACCCGGCCATGCAGGGCATGGCCTTGTGGTTTTTCAGTTATGTGGCCTCAGCGTCGTGTGCGGGCTGTGCCGTGCCTCCATCTTAGCCGGGCTGGCAGGGATGCAAGGGTACGCTTCGCCGCTGCGGTCACCCGGTCCCTCCTTCCCGTCTGCCGTGATTTTCCGGTCGTTCACCCGCTCAGATTTCGCGGTCTCACCCTCCAACTCCCGCCAGCCGTGTGCGTCAGGCTGCGGCTTCCCTTGCGCCCTGTGCATCCCCGCCTTATCGCCCGGCTTTTATGGAGGCACGGCACCGCCCGGTGTCGCGGAATATGTGAACAACGGAGGAAAACATCATGCAATATGCGAAACCTGTCACTCTGAACGTTGAAGAGTGCGACCGTCTCTCCTTTCTGCCTTACCTGTTTGGCAACGATTTTCTGTATGCCGAGGCGTATGTGTACGCGCTGGCGCAAAAAATGATGCCGGAATATCAGGGCGGCTTCTGGCACTTCATCCGCCTGCCGGACGGTGGCGGTTACATGATGCCGGACGGTGACCGTTTCCACATGGTGAACGGTGCAAACTGGTTTGACCGTACCGTGAGTGCTGATGCCGCAGGCATCATCCTTACCTCCCTTGTGATTAACCGCCAGTTGTGGCTGTACCACGACAGCGGGGATGCAGGACTGACCCAGCTTTACCGGATGCGCGATGCGCAGTTGTGGCGTCACATCGAATTTCACCCTGAATGCAACGCGATTTACGCAGCACTGGACTGATTAACGGACGGGGCGGCAATGCCGCCCCTGTAAAGGAGACGAGAACATGTACTGTACTGTTAAAGAAATTATCCGCGATGTACTGGATACAGACGTGCCGGACAGTGAATGCGTTTTTGCCGTGGTGCTGACCCGTGGGGATGTGCGCCACATAGCCCAAGACTGGAGTCTGACAGACGATGAGCTGGAAACCGTCATGCAGCGACTGGACGATGCCTTTGAGCATGGTGCGGATGTCAGCATTGTTCACGACGTTGTTCGTGAGCTGATGGAAGAAAAGCGCGCCAGCCGTCAGGTGACAGTTCCGGCGGTGATGCTGGAAAAAGTGATGGCGCTGGCAGGCAGTGAAATGAAGCGCCTGTATGCCGTCGGGAGTGAGAACGGGGGCGACGGTGACGCATTCGTCAGGGAAGAACGCGAAGCGATGGACGTTGTGTTACAGGCGCTGGACGGGGAGAACATGTCATGAATATCAGCACAGAAACCCGCGAAATTCTGCGCAATTACAAAGCCGTGATTAATGCGCGGCGTCGTGAAATGGGGCAGAAACCGCTCACCACCGCGCAGATTGTTGATGAAATCTGCGATTTTGTGGCGAATCAGCAGGCGGTTTTCCTGGGCGGTCACTACATCTTACAGGGCAGCAGAAACAGGTGATACAGGGGCAGGCGGTGGAGGCCGCCTGTCAGTCCGCGCGAAACCCCCTGGCAGGCTGACGCCTGCCGGAAGGGAAGCGGGCCACGCTGACGCGTCGCCCGTTACCCTTCCCGTTTGTGATGTGTCTGACTCAGGAGTGTTTCTTTCTTATGTTATGGAACTGTTCCTGATGTTGTTGTTCCTTTATCTGCTGCTCTGATTCTGACTACTGCAGTGTTGTTCTGTCAGCCGGGCGCACCTTCGGCTCCCGGCTGCCTGGCGGCATCCGGTCGTCAGGCCCGACTCCGACAGGCAGCTGCTGGCGCACCTGCCAGTCTCCGCCGAACCCGCTGGCGCGGTTTCGGGCTGTCGCTACGGTCCGATGCGTGAAAACCCCGGGCTTGCAGCGACCGTTCCGGTCGCGCCGCCTCTGTCGCGCCGTGACCTGCGCTCCCGGCATCCCGGCAAAAAACGCCGGGATGTAAGGGGCAACGCCGTTTCGCGCACGCGCTCTTCGTCGTTGCGGCGGGTCCCTGCTCATTGCCTGCCGGGTGCCACACACCCGTATGAGTCCCTGTCGCCGGGGGCTGATACAGCCACAACCTGCCGCACTGACTGTCCAGGGTAAATGAACAGCCCACAAAATTTTTTACCCAAAACCCGGTAAAAAATTTTGCGTTCTGCCCAGGACAGGTGCGTCAGGCCGTGGCAGTGATGCCCCTTGCGGCGAAGGTTCTCAAACGGGTGAAGTTCATACCACAGGGAATACAGCAGCAGGTTCCCGCGAAACGTCAAAACCGCGGCTCCCGAAACTCAACGGGTGATGTTCTTTAAAAATCAGGATTTATTTCAGGCTCCGGCAATATGCATTTATTTGTTCTGTCAGTCATCCGGCTGGCAGGTAATGAGAACGCAGGAACAGAAGGAGGAAAACACCGGAGAACGTCAGACGCAGATATGAAAAAAGCAGGTCAGGGACCTGCTTAATCCACGCCGTAAGAATTGCGCAACCAATTTTGACGGCATTATTAACCAATTTGTCATAAGGAGTTTCATTTATGACAGTAAGTATTGTTTCACCTTCCGCAGCGGCTGTAAAGCCCCGCCGTCATCCCCGTTTCAGACGCGAAGACATCCCCGCGCCGGAAATTGACCCCGTGCTGAAAGCCTTCGGGCGACACATTGCCCGGAGTTTTCACCGGGGGCGTGGTGTACACATCCCCGCCATGAAAAACACGGCCTTCGGGCAGGTGCTCCGCACACTCGAACTGAAACGCGCTTTTAACTGATGAGGTGAGCCGCCCCGCGAGGGGCGGCAACAGACGGAAGGAGAACATTTTATGACATTAGCAGCAATCACCATGACCGCCCCGGAAGCCGCCAGCCCTGTGCAGATGTACCGCGCGACCTACTCACCGGATGACAACAAACTGCGCCTGTATGCCGCGTCACGTCTTGACCAGGAAACGTATAAAAAAGTGCATGATGCCGGTTTCCGCTGGGCACCCAAACAGGCGCTGTTTGTGGCACCGGCCTGGACACCGGGCCGGGAAGACGTGCTCCTCTCACTTGCCGGAGAGATTGAGGATGAAGACAGCACGCTCGCTGAACGTCAGGAAGCACGGGCGGAGCGGTTTACCGGATACAGCGGAAAGCGGGCCAGTGAATCCGCACAGGCACTTGATGAAGTGGAAAGACTGGCCGCGATGATCCCGCCCGGTCAGCCCATTCTTGTGGGGCATCACAGCGAACGCCGCGCCCGTCGTGATGCGCAGCGTATTGAAAACGGCATGAAACGAGCCGTGATGCTCTTTGAACGTGCGGAATACTGGGAGGAGCGGGCGCGGTCGGCACTCCTTCAGGCGAAGTATAAAGAACGTCCGGACGTTCGCTGGCGTCGTATCAAAAAAATCGAAGCTGATTTGCGCAAGGCTGAAAAGACCATCGCGCAGTCGCAGAAATATCTGACGATGTGGCGGGCTGAATCGCTGGATCTGAATATGGCAAAACTCATCAGCAGTCATGACCATATCAGCGCCTGTTTCCCGCTGGATACGTATCCGCGCCCGGCAGAAAAAAGCCAGTATGAAGGGAGCCGGTCGTTATGGTCGGCCCTGGATGATGACATCATCACCACGGAGCAGGCCCGCGAAATTGCGATCCGCTGTCATGAACGGCAGATTCAGCATCAGCAACGCTGGGTTAACCACTATCAGAACCGCCTGATCTATGAGCGTGCCATGCTGGACGAAAGCGGCGGCGTGGTTACCCGGACACAGGATTTTGAGCCGGGCGGACAGGTTTTCAGCCGGGGCGAGTGGCTGACCATCATCCGCGTGAACAAAAGCAACGGGGCGGTGAGTTCAGTCACAACGCCGAATTACAGTTTTCTCGGGTACAGCGGCACGATGAAAGTGACGCCCGATCGCATCACGGACTACAAAGCACCATCGGCAGAAGAGGCTGCCATCGCCAGCCAGGCCGCGAAGCGTCCGCCGGTAGTCAACTATCCGGGGGAAGGTTTCCGGGAAATGACAAAGGCACAGTGGGCCGCCCTGCCCCGGGACTGTAAGGCCGTGCGCAGTGTGGCAGAAGCAGAAGACCACGGGGCATACCGCTACCGCCGCACAATGGACAATAATTTCCGTCTGGTGAATGTGTATATCACCGACATGAAAATCACGGAAATTCCACAGAAATAAGGTATATCCCCCCGGGAAAATCCCCGGGGGATGACGGAGATAATGATATGCACAGTCAGTTAAGAGAACGTATCCGGCTGATGCGCGCAAGGCTGGATAACGCCGCGCCGGTTGCTGAAATCCGGGCTGAATCTCAGCTTTTTGTGACTCCTGCCCCGGTCTGTGATCGCCTGGTGACGCTGGCGGAGATCAGCAACCGTGATCACATTCTGGAACCCTCTGCCGGCACCGGGGCCATACTGCGGGCGATTCGGGATACCGCGCCGGGGGCCATGTGTGATGCGGTGGAAATCAACAGCGGGCTGGTCCGGTATCTGCGGGATAATTTTAACGGTGTCAGGGTTCAGTGTGGCGATTTCATGGAATGGCAGCCGGTGCAGTATTACAGCCGGGTTATCATGAATCCGCCGTTCAGCCACGGGCAGGATATCCGGCATATCCTGCGGGCCTTTTCCCTGTTGCGTCCGGGTGGCGTGCTGGTTGCCGTCTGTCTGAACGGGCCGCGCCAGCAGGAGAAGCTGTTACCGTTTTCTGACGTCCGCGAGGAGCTGCCACGCGGTACGTTTGCTTATACCGATGTCCCGACGATGATTATTCGTCTGCGTGCCTGAAGACGCCGGGCAGGCGGGAGGATAAATGCCCGTCTGCCCGCGCCGGGAAAAGACCGCGCGCCGGTGGCGCTGAAAGGGGCCGCGCTCACGCGCCGCCCCTTTCATTACGCGGACGTTCTGATGGGGGCTTCTGTTTCTTCATGCCTGTCATTTGTCTGTTACTGATGTTGTTGTTCCTGCTACTGCTACTGTTCTTCTTTTTCCTGCTGCTCTGATTCTGACTACTGCAGTGTTGTCCCGTCTGCCGGGCGCACCTTCGGCTCCCGGCTGCCTGGCGGCATCCGGTCGTCAGGCCCGACTCCGACAGGCAGCTGCTGGCGCACCTGCCAGTCTCCGCCGAACCCGCTGGCGCGGTTTCGGGCTGTCGCTACGGTCCGATGCGTGAAAACCCCGGGCTTGCAGCGACCGTTCCGGTCGCGCCGCCTCTGTCGCGCCGTGACCTGCGCTCCTGGCATCCCGGCAAAAGGCCGCCGGGATGTAAGGCGCAACGCCGTTTCGCAAACCGCGCTTCACGTCGTTGCGGCGGGTCCCTGCCCGTTGTTGTGTCCGGTGCCATTCACCTGTTTAAGCCCCTGTCGCCGGGGGCATAGACAGCCACAACCGTCTCCGCCAGTCCAGGGGTGAAATGCACATCCCGCAAAACTTTTTGCCCAGAAGCAGGCAAAAACTTTTGCGGTCTGCCCCCGGACAGTCGTTTCCGGCCGTGGCAGTGATGCCCCATGCGGCGAAGGTTCTCAAACAGGTGATGGTGAATACCGGAGGGAACAAAAGGCAGGTCCCCGCAAAACGTCAAAACCGCGGCTCCCGAAACTCAACAGATGATGGGGGCTGAAAAC
>OGPA01000210.1_pt1 | contig 67769 bp, 54 predicted proteins | sample 1552841 | NCBI WGS metagenome assembly OGPA01 (sample SAMEA2579916, study PRJEB22360) | human gut metagenome
CCAACGACCCCGAGATTACAAATCACGTGCTCTGGCCAACTGAGCTAAAGAGGCATTCGGTATTTCTGTTTTGCGAGTGCAAAGGTAGTGATTATTTTAAACCGTGCAATAGTAGTGGCCGTTTTTTTTCTGTATTTTTCTCTTGTTCCGTTTCAAAAACAATCTATCTGTCTGATTTGTAATTGAAAAGGAATAAAGGGAGTACTGTGCGGAAATGATACCCGGAAATAAAAAACTCCCGATAGCCGCCCCGTTTACCGGGTTTGCGCTATCAGGAGTTTATTCAAATTGCGTATGATTACTTTTCTTCTTTCTTCAAAAGCACTTCATCGATGGCTTTTTTGAAATCAGCCTTGCTCATGGCCCCTCTTGCGATCTGCGGCTGTTCGCCCATCGGACAGAACAGGAGGGAAGGTATGCTCCGGATACCGAAAGCGGCGGCCAGTTCTTCTTCCTTCTCCGTATCTACCTTGTAGATATCGATTTGTCCGGCATATTCGTCGGCCAGTTCTTCCAGGATAGGAGCGATCGTTTTGCATGGACCACACCAGGTTGCGAAGAAGTCTACGATACAAGGTTTGTCACCTTCGTATACCCATTTGTCGGGGCTCGCTTCGTAGTTGGCTACTTTACTTAAGAATTCCTGTTTTGTTAACTCGTTGATTTTCATATTTATAACTCCTCGTTATTTTAGTTATTATTGTGCTTCTAATTACATAACAAAGTTACAACCCTTTATTCCTGTAACAATTGGCTGTTTTTCCTTAATAATTGACATTATTTCCTTTGCCGCAAAGAATAAAAAAGCCGTTCGGAGAAGCATGCTCCGGACGGCCTTATTTAGTTTAAACTACACTACTATTAATTAATACCTTTTGCCAACGGCATCCCAATCGATGATCTTCCATAAGGCAGTCAGGTGATCGGGACGGCGGTTCTGGTAATCCAGATAGTAAGCATGTTCCCATACGTCGAATCCCAGAATCGGAGTCAGACCCTTGGCAACAGGGTTGCTGCCGTTAGCTTCTTTGGTAATTGAAAGTTTGCCGTCTTTATCTTTTGCCAGCCAAACCCAGCCTGAACCGAACAAACCGGCACCTGCCGTGTTGAATTCTTTCTGGAAGTTTTCAAACGAACCCCAGGTCTTGTCGATAGCTTCTGCTAACTTGCCTGACGGTTTGCCGCCTCCTTTGGGTGAGAACTGTGTGAAATACAAATTATGATTGAGGATCTGTCCTGCATTGTTGAATATGGCACCGTCCGATTCTGCTACGATCTGTTCCAACGGAGCGTTTTCAAACTTGGTTCCCGGGATCAGGTTGTTCAAGTTGTTGACATAAGCCTGAAGGTGTTTTCCGTGATGGAACTCTATAGTTGCTTTACTTATAACCGGTTCCAGCGCATTGGCTGCATAGGGTAATTGAATTAATTCGAATTTCATAATTTCTTCTTTTTTATTTGTTGTTTGACTATGATTACTGTTATTTGTGACCAATAATAATAAACTAAGACATAATGTAAGCATGACCAATATGTTTTATGTTGTTTCTATTAATCTAACATTAACAGTTCAATATTTGTTCACCCGGAGAGCCCTCATTTGTTATAACTTTTTTCGATCAATCGATAGACGCGATTTATAAGGCTTGGCTTTTGTTTCCAAACATGCTATTTATCAGTTAGTTTTAGTTGCAGATGTAATAAAAAGGGAAATAATATGTAAAAAGTTGGTTTTTTATCATTTGTAAAGAAAATAATCCCAAAGAAGTTCCTATTTTTGTGGCCGCAATATTATTAATTAAGTAAAACATATTTGTAGATGGTAAAGAAAGTTGGGAATTTAATTCCAAACACCTTTTTTATTACAAAGGGTAGTGGCGACTCGGATCTGGAAAAACATGCAGGTTCTTATCACATGGCCCTTTATGATGCTGGTATATCAGACTTTAACATTATGACGTATTCGTCTGTTATCCCCGCCACTGCACATCTTGCTACCATGGATGAGATTGACCTCCCTCCATTTGGTACGGAACTGAAGACCATTATGGCCGTGTCTCACGGGTATCAGGATGAGTTTGTATCTGCCGGTGTGGTTTACGCCTGGATGTACAAGGACGAAAACTTCGACGAGAAGCTGGGAGCCCTGGTATGTGAGGTTAGCGGCCGTTATCGTATTGAAGAGTTGGAGTCGCGTCTGATTCGTGTAATCAACGATCTTCACCAGAAAACTTACAGTAAGTACTATCTGGGTGAGCTTAACTTTATAACTGAAGGTATTACCATCGAGAAAAGATACGGTACAGCTTTGGCTGCCCTGTGTTTCGTGGACTTCCTAATGCCTGTAATTGAAGAATAAAGATAAATAAGATACCTGATTATTCGTATGGAAAAACAGAGGTAGGGCTTCGTCTTTATCTCTGTTTTTTTTGCTCCTTCCCCGAAAACTCGCTGTAAGTTTGTTATATTTGTAACGGACTTATGCTATAAAATTTTCTTTATTTAAGAAACAATCCGTTTAAAGCTGTTGTTGTATGAAAAAGATTATTAATCCCTGGGAGGGACTGGAAGGTTATATGTGTTTCGGGTGTGCACCCGAAAACCCTCAGGGCCTTCACATGGAATTTTATGAAGATGGGGATGATGTAGTCGCTTTCTGGGAACCGGAAAGCCATTATCAGGGCTGGTTGAATACATTGCACGGGGGAATCCAGACGACACTTATGGACGAACTGGCCGGTTGGGTAGTATTAAGGAAACTACAAACGTCGGGAGTGACTTCCCGTCTGGATGCACGTTTCCTGAAAAGTCTCTCGACCGGGGAACCACGCTTAATGGTGCGCGGGCGCATCAAAGAGCGGAAACGGAATGCCGTTTTTATTGAGACAGAAATATATAATTCGCAAAACGAACTTTGTTCGCGTGCCGATATCGTATATTTTATTGTTACTCAGGAACAGGCAACGGAACAGTTCCATTTTGCCGGATGCAAGACCGAAGATGAAAAATAGTAGATAAAAAAACAAAGCAAAAAGAAAAACAGATGAAATATATAGGAGCTCATGTAAGTGCGTCGGGTGGGATAGAGAATGCACCGTTGAACGCTCAGGCTATCGGGGCAAAGGCTTTCGCCCTTTTTACCCGAAACCAACGTCAGTGGAAATCTTCTCCGTTGACAAAGAAAAGTATCTCTCTTTTTAAAGAACGTTGTCAGGAGTTTGGCTATGAAGCGAAGCACATCCTTCCTCACGACAGTTACCTGATCAATCTGGGACATCCCGAACCCGAAGGATTGCAGAAATCGCGTGAAGCCTTTCTGGATGAGATGCAGCGTTGTGAACAACTGGAGTTAGACCGCCTTAATTTCCATCCGGGAAGTCACCTGAACCAACTGTCTGTCGACGATTGCCTGGCACGTATTGCCGAATCCATCAACTGGACATTGGAACAGACTACCGGAGTATGTGCCGTTATTGAGAACACGGCCGGTCAGGGCACCAATCTGGGATATACGTTCGAACAGATAGCAGCTATTATCGATAAGGTGGAAGACAAGTCGCGTGTAGGTGTCTGTATCGATACCGCCCATACGCTGGCTGCCGGATACGATATCAAGACCGAGCAGGGATTTACGGAGACCTTCCGCCATTTCGACGAGGTGATCGGTTTTTCCTATCTGCGTGGAATGCATATCAACGACTCGAAGAAAGACCTGGCCACACGTGTAGACCGGCACGATAGCATAGGAAAAGGAGTGATGGGACTGACAACTTTCACTATGTTGATGCAGGATCCTCGTTTCGACGATATACCACTGATCCTGGAAACTCCCGATGAATCGATCTGGGCCGAGGAAATCAGTTATTTGTATACTTTATAATATAATAGGGAAAGAGGCACTTTTGTAAGTCTCCTCTTTTCCATAATACATTACAGTTATGTTTATATTAATGCCAATTATTTTTGTTGCAGGCATCCTGGCAATTGCGCTTGAAGATAAGATTAAGATCAATAAAGCCGCAACCGCCCTCTTTATGGCAATTTCTTTATGGATGATCCTGATGTTTGACGCCTATAACATCTTCATTGAACGCTCTAACCCTTTATTCGCCGAATTTTTAATACAAAACCCGGAAATGGCGAACCTGCCGGCCAAAGACCAGTTTATTAATTTCATAACAAACCGCTCCATTGTCTATCACCTGGGTAATGTGGCGGAAACCTTATTCTTTGTAATGTGTTCCATGCTGATCGTCGATATCGTCGACAAACATGGTGGTTTCAGGGCCGTTACGGGATATATCCGGACTGCCAACAAACGGAAACTGTTATGGTATATTAGTTTCGCAACCTTCTTTTTTTCCGCCTTATTGGATAACCTGGCAGCTGCCATCGTGATTATGGCAGTGCTCCGAAAGCTGGTTCCTGACCGGACCGACCGTTTAAAATATGCCTGTATGGTGATTATTGCTGCCAATGCCGGTGGATCATGGTCACCGATCGGTGATGTCACTACCATCCTTCTTTGGGTAGGTAAAAATATAACTGCGATGCACCAGATATCGCATGTATTCCTTTCAGCACTGGTCAATATGCTGGTTCCGCTCACGATCGCCAATTTCTGGCTCTTCAAGAAAGATGCTCAGTTGCGTGTGATGAGCGAAGAAGAAATGGCGGACGAATTTGTTCCGGAAATATCCAACCGGGCTCGTCGAACAATTTTCGTGATCGGCGTGCTTTCTTTAGCATTGGTTCCTGTCTTCCAGATGCTGACCAATTTGCCTCCCTTCCTGGGGGTATTGCTGGGACTGGTTATCTTGTGGTTCTACACCGATCTGATGTATAGCCGTTTGCACGTACATGAATCGGAAAAGTTACGTATTTCCCGCTTATTACCCAATATAGACTTAGCCACCATCTTTTTCTTCCTGGGTATCCTGATGGCCGTAGGGGCATTGGAAACATCCGGACAGTTGGGACTTATGTCCGCTTATCTCGACAAACATGTACATGATCCGTATCTGATCAGTTTCGTTATCGGCGTACTGTCGTCTTGTGTGGATAACGTTGCTTTGGTTGCTGCTACTATGGGTATGTACCCTGTGGTACAACAGACAGCCGATCTGGCTCCTTATGCCCAGTATTTTGTGGCCGACGGCGGCTTCTGGACTTTCCTTGCCTACTGTGCCGTAACAGGTGGTAGTATCCTGATTATCGGTTCGGCAACCGGTGTAACGGTGATGGGTTTGGAGAAGATCGATTTCATGTACTATACAAAGCGATTTTCAATTCTGGCATTGATTGGTTATATTTGCGGTGCGGCAGTATATATGCTATTATTCGCTTAAACTTATTTATATGAAAAAGAATTGGATTATCGCGGCAGCCTGCGCCCTTTTGCTTTCCGGAATGGATGCAATGGCATGTACAGGTTTGCTGGTTGGAAAGAAAGCATCGGTCGACGGATCGGTTATGATCAGTTATGCAGCAGACTCGCATACTTTATATGGCGAGCTCTACCGTTGGCCGGCAGCAACCTGGCCGAAAGGGGCTATGCTGGAAGTAAGGGAATGGGATACAAATAAACCGTTGGGACAGATCCCGCAGGTAGAACAAACCTATTCGGTAGTAGGAAACATGAACGAATATCAGGTGGCTATCACGGAAAGTACGTGGGGCGGCCGTCCGGAATTGGTGGATACTACGGGTATCATGGACTACGGAAGCCTGATCTATATTGCTTTGCAACGTTCCAAATCGGCACGCGAAGCAATCAAAGTAATGACCGACCTGGTGAAGGAACATGGCTATTACAGCAGTGGCGAAACATTCTCTATCGCCGATAAGAATGAAGCCTGGGTAATGGAACTGATCGGAAAGGGTACAGGCAATAAAGGAGCGGTATGGGTGGCTATCCGTATACCGGACGATTGCATTTCGGCACATGCCAACCAGTCACGTATCCAGCAGATTCCCTTCGATGACAAGGAGAACTGTATGTATTCGCCCGACGTTGTTTCTTTTGCCCGTGAGAAAGGTTATTTCAGTGGAAAAGATAAGGACTTCAGCTTCCAGAAAGCCTATTGTCCTTACGATTTCAGTGGATTGAGAGGATGTGAAGCCCGCGTATGGTCTTTCTTCCGTAAATATGATAACACAATGGATAAGTATACCGATCTGATCAAAGGGGATACTTCTAAGGAGCCGATGCCATTGTATGTGAAGCCTAACCGTCTTTTGTCCGTACAGGATGTACAGAACGGCATGCGCGACCATTATGAAGGGACGGAGCTGGATATGACGAACGATGCCGGTGCAGGTTCTTATAAAGTACCGTACCGCTGGCGTCCGATGACGTTTAAGGTAGATGGTGAAGAATATACCAACGAACGTGCCATTGCAACACAGCAGACCGGTTTTGTAATCGTGCCTCAGATGCGTAACTGGTTGCCGGATGCAGTTGGTGGAATTCTTTGGTTCGGTGTGGACGATGCCGATATGGCTGTATTCACTCCATTGTATTGTTCGATCACGGAATCCCCTGAATGTTATCGCGTAGGCAACGGGGATATCATGAATTTTTCCTGGACCTCTGCTTTCTGGATTCATAACTGGGTAGCCAACCAGGCTTATTCGAAATACAGTTTTATGATCAAGGACATCCGTCCGGTTCAGCAGGAGTTGGAGAATAGTTATAAAGAAGCAATTCCGGCTATCGATAAGGCTGCATCCGAATTGTATGCAAAGAATCCGGCAGAGGCTGTAAAGTTCCTTACCTGGTTCAGTACGACGACAGCCGATCAGGCTACGGCCCGCTGGAAGAAGCTGGGTGAATACCTGTTAGTGAAATATATGGACGGAAACGTTAAGAAAGAAGAAAATGGGCAGTTCAAACAAAACGGTTACGGTTTGTCTGAATATCCTGATTTCCCTGGCTACGATGAAGATTACTATCGCAGTATCGTAAAAAGTGCCGGTGACAGACTTAAAGTAAAATAATTATATTTGCGAATAATGTTGAACTAAATTATTGAGAGTATGAAAAAATTAATTGTTATGTGTATGCTGGCAATTATCAGCATGAGTGCATTTGCACAAACCCAACAGGGACAATCGTCGTTCGGTTTTAATCTTGGTTATGGGTTTAATGATAATGGCAATGCACTGTTGGGAGTTGATTATCGTTATAATTTTACTGATGAAGTTCGTTTTGCTCCTTCGTTGACTTATTTTGTGAAGGACGATGGTTTGAGTGCTTGGGCTATCGATATGAACGTTCATTATGTATTCAAGTTGAGTGAAATGTTTGGTTTCTATCCGTTGGCAGGTCTTGATCTTTCATTCTGGAAAGCAACAGGAAAGTACAATTTTGACGGATTAGGAACAATAAAGGCTAGCCAGAACTTTACTCGCTTCGGTGCAAACGTAGGTTTGGGAGGTGAAGTCTATGCAACCGATCAATTAACTGTTGGTCTGGAATTTAAATATAATATCATTAAGGATTTCGACCAGCCTATTCTGGCAGTTCGCGTCGGATATAATTTCTGATAAACAGATAACTTTATAAATAAAAAGGCCTCTCGGTGGAAAATTATTTCATCTGGGAGGCCTTTTTCGTTGCTGTTTCTTTGTTTGGCAAAACATAGGTCTTTTGACTTCAAAACTCCTATGTTTCGATTGCAAAGCATATATGTTTTGAAGTCAAAAGATATATGTATCCTATAAGTTTGTCGTAAATGATGTTTACCATTTCATATAATCCTCGAAAGTAGTCTTTTCAAAGTTCGGTATCACTTCATATACCTTATCTCTGAGCTTTTCTTCCGGGTTGGTAGTGCTTAATCCGATTCCCCGCATACCTGCCGCTGTTCCGGCTTGTATGCCGGCAAAAGAGTCTTCGAAGACGATGCAGTCGGCAGGAGAGACGTTCAGGTCGTTTGCTGCCAGCAGATAACACATCGGATCGGGTTTGCCTTTTGTGATACGGTCGGCTGTTACGATCGTGTCGAACAGGTTGTCCAGGTGATGTAATTTAAAAGCACGTTCTACTTTTGAATTATCGGAACTGGTGACCAGACCCATCTGCACACCATTCTTTTTCAGCAAGTGCAGGAATTCGAGGGAGCCGGGCATAGCCGGTAGCGGCATTGTGCTTTCGTATTCGGTCGATTCTTTAATTACCATCTGACGGAATTCTTCCGGACGATCGGAAAAATACTTATCCATTATGTAGGGGAGGGTAGTGCCTTTGATCACAGCGGCGAAATTATCGATACCTGTTCCGTAGCGGATGCCTGCTTCATTCCAGAAAATATCATAAATAGGTTCAGTGTCGACTATCACACCGTCAAAGTCAAAGAGAGCCGTTTTTAGTTTCATAGAAATACCTTTATTGATTACATTTTGCATACAAAGATACATCTATTTCTTTGATAAGGATTCCTTTTTATTAAAATAGCTATGCATTTGCTGGTACATTATAAATTAATTTCTATATTTGTGCTCGTACACACTGATGTCTGTATACCGAAAATACATTTACTTACTTATAATACTAAAAGAAAAACAGAATGAAAGCAACTTTGAAATTGGCAGCCTTATCTCTTGTGCTGCTTTGTTCCTGTCAGTCGAATGACGGTTGGCAACAGTTATTCAATGGTAAAGATCTTACCGGTTTCAAACAGTTAAATGGAGAAGCTCCTTATCGGGTGGAGGATGGTTGCCTGGTAGGAACTTCGGTAACGGGGCAGCCGAATAGTTTTATGGCTACCGAACAGGAATATGGTGATTTTATCCTGGAGTTTGAAGCCTTATGCGATTCTTCTTTGAATTCGGGAGTACAGTTCCGCAGCGAGAGCCGCTCGGACTATCAGAACGGACGTGTGCATGGTTACCAGTGTGAAATGGACCCGTCAGACAGAGCTTGGAGCGGTGGTGTGTATGATGAGGCGCGTCGTGGCTGGCTTGTGACATTGGTCGATAACAAACCGGGACAGGCTGCTTACAAAAAGACAGACTGGAACAAATATCGTATCGAAGCGATCGGCAATAATATCCGTATCTGGCTGAATGGTGTCAATACGGCTAACCTGTATGACGATGAAACGGCTAAAGGTTTTATTGCTTTCCAGGTACATGGTATCGGTAAGAATACGGAACTGGAAGGAAAAGAGATCAAATGGCGTAATATACGTATCAAAACGGAAAACCTGGAAGCAGAGCGTATGCAGGGTACTTTAGCCCCGGAAGTGAACCGTATTCCCAATTACCTGACAGATGCAGAAAAAGCGGATGGATGGAATTTGATGTTCGATGGAAAAACAACCGACGGATGGCGTGGAGCTCATAAAGAGGCTTTCCCGGATCATGGTTGGAAAGTGGAAGACGGACAACTGATCGTATTGAAGTCGGGTGGAGGAGAGTCCACAAACGGCGGTGATATTGTTTCCGATAAAGAATATGCAGCTTTTGAGTTGAGTGTGGAATTTAAAATTACACCGGGGGCTAACAGTGGTATCAAGTATTTCGTAACAGAGGCTGAAAAACAGAGTGGATCGGCTTATGGTCTGGAATATCAGATATTGGACGATAAGCTTCACCCGGATGCCAAACTGTATACAACTTTTCCGGGTAGCCGTACACTGGCAAGTCTTTATGATATGATGCCGGCACAGAATAAACGTTTCAACGGTGTTGGAGACTGGAATCAGGCTGTTTTGAAAGTGTTCCCCAATAATCATGTAGAACATTGGTTGAACGGGTTTAAAACACTCGAATACGAACGTGGCTCGGATGCTTTCCGCGAGTTTGTGAAAGGGACAGTGATCAAAGGTAGTAAATATGCTGCCCCGTCATATAACGAGGCAGGACGTTTCGGAGAAGCTCCCAAGGGACATATCCTGTTGCAGGATCATGGCGATGAGGTTGCTTTCCGCAGTATAAAGATTAAAGAGCTTAAATAAACTTTATTTTTCGCGTGCGAAACTGCATAAAAGAATCGGACGTCGCATTTCTTGAATGATATAATCAGAGGAGGTCAATATACTGAATGTGTATTGGCCTTCGTAATTTTTGATCACTGTCTCCAGATCACTGGGGGTAGCAAAGAAAAATCCTCCTTCCGGCATTTCCTGTTCGAAGTTATGGAAACGGTTTCCAAGGTAAAAATTAAGTCCGTACAGGTTTCTGTAAATCCTGAGATTGTTCATCACGAACATGTTATTTTCGTTCAACGGATATTCTTTCATTACCCTTTCTGCGAAAGGACGTGCAGAACCATTCTGACGGATACCGCGCATAATAACGCCGTCAATCAATAGATTGATTGTGAAGCTCAATGCAATGGTAGCATACAGGATTTTGATGTTTATCTTTTTGAACATCTGGTAAAGTACTGTCAGCAGCGCCAACAGGACGATAATAACAATACAGATTGTCAGGCCGTTGCAATAAGAAAACATATTCGATACGGCTTCAACCTGCGACAAGGTAGCTGCACGGTCTGTATATTGCGATACGATAGTTACCGGATCGATGATTCCTATCATTGTCAATCCGATGGCAATCAGAACGACAGTTGTTACAGAGGCCAGGAATGCTGCAAATATACGGGTAACCTTCGTCCTGTATTCGGTAATATAAATTGCGTATTGTGCCAGGAATATCGCAATAAACGGATATGCGGGCATCAGGTACACACTTCTCTTGCTGGAAGGGATGCTATAGAAAAAAATGATACAAACCAAAGCCACTAAGCTGAATAGCTTTTCTTTCTCCATTGAAAGAATGCGGTTCCAGCTGTCTTTCAGGATCTCTTTAAAAGACTGGTTGGATTTTTGCCATTTCAGTCCGAAGAGAGAGAAGAAAAAGAAGATCGTCCAGGGAATAAATCCTGCTGCCAGGGTCATAAAGTTGTACCAGGCACCGTTCTCATGTCCCAGGTCATAGCTGATTTCCGGGGTGTCCAGATGAAAGAAACGTCCGAAGTTCTCGGCAAGTACGACATCCAGGAAATGATCTCCTCCCTGTTTCCAGGCTGCGATATACCACAGTAAAGGTAAAAATAAGGAGGATACACCGATATAGAGGAGCGATTTAAAAATAGTCAATAAGCTGTATTTACGAAGCATTAACAGGTAAGCTCCGAATACAAACAGGGGAAGGATGACACCGACAGGTCCTTTTGTCAATACGGCACATCCCAGTAATATAGGAATTATGATCGGTAAGCCTTTCAGTTCCAACCTGTCCTCCCAACGGAACAACTGATAGAGGCCGATCACTATGAAAGTGGTCAGTAACATATCGACTCGGGTGGTCATGGCCGCCCTGTGTATCTCTATACAGGTAAGTAATAGGAGAGTGGCTATGAAAGCCTGTTGAAATTTAATCCTTCGTCCGAAAAACACCAGTGTACATCCCATCAGACAGATGAAAGCGAGGGCGGACGGCAGGCGGGCAGTAAACTCTGATACATATCCTTGCGGGTAGGAAAAAGCAGCCATCAGCCAGTGTGCCATAGGAGGTTTGTAAGCAAACTCGTTGGCATAGACCTGGGGCAACACCCAATTTCCTGATTCCAACATGGATATAGCAACTGATGCTTCACGTGGTTCTCCTTTGGTGGAGAAATCCCCCAGACCGATCCAGGGAAGTACGGAGATTATACAGATGATGATAACCATTGTTACCGGCTTTTGCAGGTAGAGGTATTGTAGTGTCGGTGTACGCATATTCTTTTTGTAAAAGGGCTATCCCAGTTAATGTCGATATTTTTAATGTGCAAAAGAACGATTTTTTACGGACTTTTCCCGCATTTTTGATAACTTTTTATGTCCCTAAAGATTCTTTGATGGATGAACGGATGATTTCCGCATCCTCTTTATTTTCTTTCAGTATAGAGAGGATCAGGTTCAGGTAACTTTCTTTGTTACTGATACCGCAGATGTTACACAGGCGACTTTGCGGGAGCATACCTTTCTGATTATATACCCGAAGAATGTTTTTATAGTCGTTTGTTTCGACGTATTGAATAAATTTATCTTTTATTCCGCTGTATATCTCGTCTACATGGACGTTGAAACGGATGCTTTCCACATGCTCGGTCAGTTGTTCGACGGTGGTGATTTTGCGGTCTACTGTTGTTTCGAGCTTTTTGCGTACACGATGTTTGGCATGGAGGATCACCTGGCTCTCCATATCTTTCTCGAACAGTTTGACTACATTCTCTTTTACCTGTTCGAATACTTGTTCGGGATCTCTCATCAGGCGGCTGGCAACAGTTTTGATGACGGGTTCGAGCATCAACAGGTTTTCCACTTCGGCTACGTCGGGGACGAAGATGTGTTGCTCGCGCAGATAATCGATCTCTCCCCGGGTACGGCGGTCGCGGTCGACGATGCCCATCGATTCCAGTGTATGGAAATCCTGTAGCTGGCGGAAGGCCTTCGTTGTTTCGATCACTTTCTGGCAACCGCCCATCGGCTTGACCATATAATCGGGGAAGATAAGCGGGTAGAGGCGGTTGTCGATACTGTTGGAGTCGGTGCCTTCGATGAACAGAATCGGTTTACGGCTTCCCAGGATATCTATGTAGACTTCTTCGGGAAGGCTGTCGTTGCTTTCTATCAATTGGTAATCCCAGGTATGGGCATCGGCGTTGTAGTCTCTTATCCAGAGCCGTTTACCTTGTGGGCGTGAGGTGGCAAAGTCGATGTCGTGTGTGAGATATATGTAGGTACAATCGGGGCGCATGGTTTCTATCTCGTCCCAAAGCAGGTTCTTGATGGAGTTGTGAAGGAGTATTTCGGGTTCTTCGATCACTAACAGTTCGTTCGGGGCAGCACAAAGTACGGCTCCGACCAGGTAGAAAACGATCTTTTCGCCGTCGCTCATTCTTCCGGCGGTATATGAATTACCGTCGCGACTGGTCGAGGCCAGTTCGATAAAACCGGATTTCCGTACCAGGCGGTTGTGGGGAAACATTTTTTCCCAGATGGCTTGGATGCGGTCTATTTTGGTGACAGGCGGTTGCAGGTCCGGATTGAGCTTGCAGGCTTCCTTGTAATTTACGGCCGCTTCGAATTCTTCGCTTTGCAGGCGCAGGATCAGTTTCTCATATTCCGAAAGGCGGGGCATAAAAATACGTTCTGCGATCATCGACTGAAGGCGGGAGAGTTCGTTGCCTTCGACCGGAACGGGTTCTTCGCTGCTGATAAATAACGAGTGCATGCCGGATATCTTTTTACTGTTATCGGCATAACGTTCCAACAAGTCCCTACCGAACGAACTTTTGCCGGCGCCATTCGCTCCGATCACAACGAGTACCTTCGTGTCGAGTACGGTCGGTTCGGTAGCATTCAACTGGGTTGGGAGAGTGAGTTCCATACAAGTCTGATTTGTTTTACTCCCAAAGGTAAGGAATTTGCTTTAAACCGACTAGTGTTCCTTTGCTTTCTTTTGTTAAGGGGAGGATTACATCAAATAGAAAAGGGTTGCATCTTATTAATTGCAACCCTTTTTCTTTGTTTAATTAGCGAAGTGATAACTACCCGAGCCGATCTCGATTTCCGTGTAGGTGGCGGTGTCGCTCACTTTCCGGATTCCCGGCTGGTTGGATTGTTTGATTTGGAATTCTTTCGGTATACGTACTACCGCAGATGTGTTACCCGGGATTGTGATGTCCCAACTGAAAGTTCCGTTTTCTTTCTTCCAGGCACTTGTGATCTCTCCGTAAACAGATTCGTAGGCCGCAGACACTGAGTTTAATCCCTCTGGGAATACCGGGGCCATGATTAGTTTCTTGTAAGCGATCGATTCCGTAGCGGACTTAATTCCTGCCAGGTCTTCGTAGTACCAAATGATCAGGTCACCCAATAACATGACATGGTTGGCTGAGTTCATGGCAGGATCGGCTGTGTCTCCGTTCCATAATTCCCAGATGGTGGTGGCACCTTTCTTCACCATATAGCCCCAACTGGGGTAGGTATCGTTGGTAGCGATCTTCCAGGCCATATCTACCCGGCCGTATTCGGTTAGGCCGCGCATCAGGTGTTGGATACCCAGAACACCGGTGCTTACATGGCCTCCGAAGTCATCTTCTGTTTTCTTTACGATGTTGGCAAAAACTTTTTCTCCGTATCCTTCCGGTACAAGACCGAGACGTAATGACAATATGTTGGCTGTAACGGTGTTGTTGCCATATTGGGCAGTTTCCGGATTGAAGAATTTTGTATTGTAAGCCTCTTTCATCTTGGCTGCAAGTTCACGGTATACAGGGATGTCGTTGTCTTGTCCGCAGATTAGAGCAAATTCACTCATCATGTTCAATAGACTATAATACATGCTGGTTGAGAGGATCGCACCGTCGGTTTTACGGGCCGGATCCTGCGAATGGATCAACTCCTGCGATTCCGGAGGCATACACCAGTCGCCGTATGTGTCTTTTACGATGATATAATCCTTCATGGCTGTTTGTTCAATATGCTGCATCCAGCGTTTCATGGACGGGTAGTGTCTGATAATACCACTCTTGTCACCATATTGGCGATATAATAGGTTGGCAACATAGAAGTAGGCGGCAGGCCAGGTGACATCGTCGTTGTATATGGTCCAATAGCGGGGAGATACATCGGAAATACTTCCTTCGGGACTCTGAGAGTCTTCTATATCCTGCAACCATTTGTTATAGAGGAGGGCATTGTTGAAGATGAATGCTTCTCCGTAAGCACCTGTTACGCGGTCGCCCAACCAGCCGTGGCGTTCGTCACGCTGCGGGCAGTCGGTCGGCATTCCACGGTAGTTACCGCGGATACCCCAGTAGGCGTTTTTATAGATCTGGTTGACCAGAGGGTTGGAGGTTTCGAACTTTCCAGTCGTTTTCATTTTGTCATAGATTACTTTTCCGGTGAAGGCGGTTAATTCCGGTTTATAGTCGAGCCCCGAGATCTCTACAAAACGAAATCCGTGATAAACGAATATCGGTTCCCAACTGAAATTACCATCCTGTGCCGGTGTATAAATATCGAAGACATTGGCGCTACGCAGGTTATCCAGGTAAAGTGAACCGTCTTCTTTCAGTATCTCGGCAAATTTCATCGTGATAGGTTGATCTTTCTTTCCTTTCAGGTTGATCGCCAGTCTGCCGACCATGTTCTGGCCCATATCGATGATGTATTTACCATCCGGTCTTTCGGTGATGCTGACGGGTTCGATTTCTTCCTGGATGCGAAGGTTCGGGTTGGCTTGTACGGTTAGTTTTCCCGGAGGTGTGGCCATAACATCTGCCGTTTGCCATTTGGAATCGTCGAAACCGTTCTTATTCCATCCGTTCAGTTCCAGTCGGGCATCGTATTCTTCCCCGTCGAATTCGTTGTTGGCTACGATAGGACCTTGGGAGGTCACTTTCCAGGAGGTGTCACTGATAATGATTGACTGCGAACCGTCGGTATACTCGATCTCCAACTGTGCGAGTAAAGAAGGTAAAGTTTCTTGTTTATCTCTCATGCCGAAATAGCGTCCGTTACCTAAGGCGATACCGATCGTGTTTTTATCCTTCGACAATAGATCGGTTACATCATACACATTATAATATACCCGGTTAGGATACCAGGAGGGTCCGGGTGCAAAAATATCTTCGCTAACGGGTTTTCCGTTGATGTAAGATTCGGAGAAACCGAGACCTGAAATGTATAAGACGGCTCTCTGAATAGGTTTGTCTGCAACGAACTCTTTACGGAGATAGCGTGCGGCAAGGCGGGTTTTCCCTTCATTTGTTTCTCCGGGATTGGACAGTTTGTTTTCTCCGATCCACGTCGCCTTCCAGTCGGATGGGGTGAGAGTCATCGACCAGGAGTTTGTTTTACTCCAGTCGGTGGTACCCTGGTTGGTGTTGGCTTTAACACGCCAGAAATATTGTTTGCGGGATTGTAGGGGGCTTCCTGCGTAAGGGATCTGTATGGACTCGTCGCTTTTAATCTCGCCACTGTCCCAAACTAAATCTTTTCCGTTATTTAGATTCTCGGGAGATTCGGCGACTTGTATCTGATACGAGGTCTGAATGAGATCTGGAGAAGCGGAGGAGATTTTCCACATAAAGCGGGGGTGCGATACTCCGATACCGACCGGATTCTCTTTCATTTCAACCCGGAGGTCTTTTATATCGACCGTTTGACAGGATGTACATCCTGTCAGTATGAAAACTAAAGCGGCCAATAAGGAGGATAAGGTTGTTTTCATCTGTATTTGTATTAAGTTATGATAGAATAAAAGTCTATAATTATCTTTCTACAAAATTAGAGTTTTGGATATTGAGCAGACTTTGAATTTTGATATTTATTCTATGTAAAATGATACAACAAGGAATGAAAACGAGAATCTTTTTCTGTGTGAATATAAAAAAGCGGTAAACACCTCGTCTCCCAAGGTTATTTACCGCTTTTCATATTTAGTATTATTTAGTAAGCCCGTGCAAACAATACGCGTTGTGCGGAAGGTTTGCCGGTAACCATACATTTACCCGGTGTCTTGTCTCCTTCCAGAGGGATACAACGGATAGTTGCTTTCGTTTCGTTCTTGATCAACTCTTCTGTTTCAGGAGTACCGTCCCAGTGAGCCATGATGAAGAGGCCTTCTTCGATCTTTTCTTTGAATTCTTCGTAAGTATCGACTGTGACCGTGCAAGCTGTACGATGGTCGAGTGCTTTCTGGAAGATGTTCTGCTGGATTTCTTCCAACAGGTTCTGTACGTATTCTTCGATACCGTCGCAAGTGATGGTTTCTTTTTCCAACGTATCGCGACGCATTACTTCGATCGTATTGTTTTCAAGGTCGCGTCCACCCATAGCCAGACGTACGGGAACACCTTTCAGTTCGTATTCGGCGAACTTCCATCCCGGTTTCTTATTATCTGCATCATCGAACTTAACGGAAATACCCATCTTCTTCAGTTTGGCAACGATACCGCTCACCTTTTCGCTGATCTGTGCCAACTGTTCGTCATTGCGGTAGATCGGAATAATTACAACCTGGATAGGAGCTAGGTGCGGAGGCAATACCAAACCGTTATCGTCTGAGTGAGACATGATGAGCGCACCGATCAGGCGGGTGGAAACCCCCCATGAGGTAGCCCATGCGTAGTCGCTCTTACCTTCTTTGTCGATGAAAGTAACGTCGAATGCCTTACCGAAGTTCTGTCCCAGAAAGTGGGAAGTACCTGCCTGCAATGCTTTTCCATCTTGCATCATGGCTTCGATCGTATAGGTATCCAAAGCTCCTGCAAAACGTTCACTGGCAGATTTTACGCCCTTTACGACCGGCATAGCCATATAATTTTCAGCAAAGTTTGCATATACTTCCTGCATCTTCTTTGCTTCGATCTCTGCTTCTTCGCGTGTTGCGTGAGCGGTATGTCCTTCCTGCCACAGGAATTCGGCAGTGCGAAGGAACAGACGGGTACGCATTTCCCAACGCATCACGTTAGCCCACTGGTTACATAAGATAGGCAGGTCGCGATAAGACTGGATCCAGTTACGGTATGTATTCCAAATGATTGTTTCTGATGTCGGGCGAATGATCAGTTCTTCTTCCAGTTTAGCTGCCGGGTCGACAACTACACCTGTGCCGTCGTGATTTGTTTTCAGACGATAGTGTGTAACAACTGCACATTCTTTGGCGAAACCTTCTACGTGCTCGGCTTCCTTGCTCAAGAATGATTTCGGGATCAATAGTGGAAAATAAGCGTTTACGTGTCCTGTTTCCTTGAACATATCATCGAGGATACGTTGCATCTTTTCCCAAATAGCGTATCCGTAGGGTTTGATAACCATACAGCCACGTACAGCAGAGTTTTCTGCCAAATCCGCTTTAATTACCAGATCCTGGTACCATTGAGAGTAGTTTACACTTCTCTTGGTCAGTTCTTTCAGCTCTTTTGCCATCTTCTTTAATTCTATGTTATTTTCAATGATTTCAAATAATGTCGGGCAAAGGTACAAAAATATTTAGATTGCATTTCAATAAGTATGGTTGATATTGGAATATATTCTGAGTAGAATTAAGATAGGGAACCAAGAGTTGTTTCATACCGGAGAAACAGTCGTTTCTACTAGATGAAACAGTTGTTTCACTTAAGTGAAACAAAACCTTAAAGCTTAAGTGATAATCACACTCTTTAAACAAACAAAGGCTGTCACCCTTTCAGGGACAGCCTTTGAGTTGTATAAAGAACTTGTCTATTATTTGTACGGTTCGCCTTTAACAGCTGCGATACCCGGCAGAACTTTACCTTCGATAGCTTCCAGCAAAGCACCGCCACCTGTAGATACATAAGAAACTTCGCTTGCAATACCGAACTTATTAACGCAAGCAACAGAGTCGCCACCACCAACAAGAGAGAATGCACCGTTCTTGGTCGCTTCAACGATAGCGTTACCTACTGCACGAGAACCGTCAGTGAAGTTTTCGAATTCGAATACGCCTGTAGGACCGTTCCAAAGGATAGTCTTAGATTTCTTGATAACATCAGCGTAGATTTCGATAGTCTTAGGACCGATGTCAAGACCTTCCCATCCGTCAGGAATTTCGTTTACGTTGGCATAATCTGTTTTAGCATCGTTGCTGAAAGCGTCAGCGATCTTAGCGTCGACAGCCAATACCAGGTTTACACCTTTTTCTTTTGCTTTCTTCATCAGGTCGAGAGCCAGATCCAACTTATCGTCTTCAACGATAGAGTTACCGATCTTACCGCCCATGGCCTTAGTGAAAGTATAAGTCATACCACCTGTTACGATCAGGTTGTCTACCTTGTTCAACAGGTTTTCGATGATTTCGATTTTAGAAGAAACTTTAGAACCACCCATGATAGCAGTAAACGGACGAGCAATGTCGTTCATTACTTTTTCTACAGCTTTTACTTCTTTTTCCATCAGGTAACCGAACATCTTGTGGTCAACATCGAAGTAATCAGCGATCAGCGCTGTAGAAGCGTGAGCACGGTGAGCAGTACCGAATGCATCGTTTACATAGCAGTCTGCATAAGAAGCCAATCTCTTCGTGAATTCTTTCTGGCTTTCTTTCACTGCTTTTTTAGCAGCTTTCTTTTCGTCGTCTGTTGCATCTTCAGCCAAACCTCTTGGTTTACCTTCTTCTTCAGCATAGAAACGAAGGTTTTCCAGCAGTAAAGCTTCGCCCGGTTGCAGAGCAGCAGCCTTAGCGCCAGCTTCTTCACCAATACAGTCGTTAGCAAACTGAACTTCTACGCCCAGTAATTCAGATACACGACCCAAAATATGTTTCAGTGAAAATTTATCAGTAACGCCTTTCGGACGGCCCAGGTGAGAACCTATGATTACACTGCCACCGTCTGCCAGGATCTTCTTAAGAGTAGGAAGAGCGGCACGAATACGAGTGTCGTCTGTGATGTTGAAGTTTTCGTCCAGTGGAACGTTGAAGTCAACTCTTACAAATGCCTTTTTGCCGGCAAAATTGAAATTGTCAATTGATTGCATAACTCTTGTATTTAAATTTCTGTATAAAATGTCTTTCTTAGCGCTCGCAAACTTACATAAAAATATTTTATTTTGGTGTTACATTTACAGAATAATTCGGTCAATTTAGCATTCGCTTCCCTTTTGATAGTTGATTTATTATTATAGTATAGGAAAGGATCGGTGGTTTTCGAATATTAGTAAGGGATACCGGGGGAAGACGAGTGTTGGAATATATAATAGTTTTTTTTCAAAACTTTTAATAGTAGATAATAAAGTCTGTTTATATATTTGCCGGTAGCTATTGATAATCATTTTTGAAAGAAAATTTTTATGAACTATGCGTACTAACTATTTAAATCTACTTATTGTACTGTTATTGGGTATTATCCCTTGTAAGATCTACGCTGAAAACTCTGACAAAAGCGTAATGTTGTACACTCCCTACACTAAAATTTCTTTACCTCCGGGAGAATCTGTTGATTACAGTATTGATGTCATTAACAAAAGTGACGAAGTGAAAAACGCTACAATCTCCATTGAAGGGATGCCTCGTGGATGGAACTACGAGATCAAATCGGGAGGTTTCACAATCAGTGAACTATCGGTCCTCCCGGATGAGAAAAAGAATTTCTCCCTGAAGGTGGAAGTACCGGTAAAAGTGAATAAGGGGACTTATCAGTTCACGGTATCCGCAGATGGAATGGCCCGGCTTCCTCTTACTATTACCGTCTCCAAACAAGGAACTTATCAGACGGATTTTACAACGACCCAGCCTAATATGGAGGGTAATTCAAAATCTACATTTACTTTCAATGCCTCGATTAAAAACCGCACAGCCGAGCAGCAACTGTATGCCCTGACCGCTGATGTGCAGCGTGGATGGAATGTCGTTTTCAAGCCTAACTACAAACAGGCTACTTCTGCCCAGGTGGAACCTAATGCTACGCAGAATATTACGATTGATATAAATCCGCCGGCAAATGTAGCAGCAGGAACTTATAAAATCCCCGTTCATGCATCGACTGGTTCTACCTCTGCCGATTTGGAACTGGAAGTTGTCATCACTGGTTCCTATGAAATGGAACTGACGACACCGAGGGGATTGCTTAGTTCGGATATAACGGCCGGCGATACCAAGCGGATAGACCTGGTAGTAAAAAATAACGGTTCCGGTGAGTTGAAAGATGTAACATTTTCTGCTAGCAAACCGGTGGACTGGGAAGTCTCTTTCGATCCCGCCAAGGTCGTAAAACTGGGTGCAGGACAAAGTACAAATGTGGTGGCTATCGTAAAGGCTTCCAAAAAGGCGCTTCCGGGCGATTATGTTACAAAAATGGAAGCAAAGACACCGGAAGTTAATGCTACTGCAGATTTCCGTATCTCCGTAAAGACCCCGATGGTCTGGGGATGGGTCGGTGTATTTATTATAGTGGTAGTATTGGGTGGTGTGTATTATCTGTTCCGCAAATACGGAAGGAGGTAAGCCATGTGCCAGCATGTTATCGAACTAACCGGCTTGACAAAGAAGTACGGAGGTTTTACAGCAGTGAACGATTTGAATCTCATTGTAGAGAAAGGTGATATATTTGGTTTGCTTGGCCCTAATGGTGCGGGAAAATCAACAACTATCCTGATGATGCTCGGACTGACCGAACCTACTTTCGGGTCAGTAAAGGTCTGTGGCATAGATTCGACTACCCACCCGATAGAGGTGAAAAGGAAAGTCGGTTATCTGCCCGAAGATGTAGGTTTTTATGATGATATGACCGGAATAGAGAATCTGGTTTACACGGCTCAGTTGAACGGTATTCCTAAAAGCGAAGCGATACAGAAAGCGGAGCAGCTACTGGACAGGGTAGGATTGGCTAATCAAGGAAAGAAGAAAGCCGGGAAATATTCCCGGGGGATGCGTCAGCGTCTGGGACTGGCCGATGTATTGATAAAAGAGCCGGAAGTAATTATTCTGGATGAACCGACATCAGGAATAGATCCGTCTGGTGTACGCGAATTTATGGATTTGATTCATCAGTTAAGTCATGAGGACGGGTTGACGGTCTTATTCTCTTCCCATCATCTGGACCAGGTTCAGCAGGTTTGTAACCGGGTCGGGTTATTTAGCGGTGGTAAACTACTGGCTGATATCAGGCTGGCCGAGTTGCAAAAAGAAGAACATGCACTCGAACATATTTATAATCGTTATTTCGAAGGAGGTAAAGATCATGAATAGAATATATCATCCTTTTTGGGTAATTGTAAACAAGGAAGTCTCCGACCATGTGAGAAGCTGGCGGTTTATCATTCTGATCGTCATAATTGCGTTGACTTGTATGGGATCGTTGTACACTGCCCTTACTAATATCGGTGCTTCTATTAAACCGAATGATCCGGATAATGCATTCCTGTTTCTGAAGCTGTTTACCGTATCAGATGGGACGTTGCCCTCCTTTGTCGTATTTATCAGCTTTTTGGGGCCATTGTTAGGAATTGCCCTCGGATTCGATGCGATCAATTCGGAGCAAAACAGGGGTACGCTTAGCCGTATCCTGTCACAGCCGATTCATCGGGATTATCTGATCAATGCGAAGTTTGTGGGAGCTCTGATCGTGATAGCGATTATGCTGTTCTCGTTAGGCTTTCTGGTGATGGGTTTTGGATTGATTGCTATCGGTATTCCGCCAACGGCAGAAGAGTTTCTGAGGATGGTGTTCTTTATTATTGTTAGTATCTTTTACGTAGCCTTCTGGCTGAATTTGTCGATATTCTTTTCCATACAATTCCGTCAGGCGGCGACTTCAGCATTGGCTTGTGTGGCGATCTGGTTGTTTTTCAGTGTTTTTTATAATATGATCATTAATCTGATAGGTAAAGCACTCAGTCCTTCCGGATTTGCCAGCGATTATCAGATAATCAGTTACCAGCGCTTTATGCTTAATCTGTTACGTTTCGCACCGAGCCAGTTGTTCAGTGACGCAACGACCACGTTGCTGATGCCTTCTGTCAGAAGTCTGGGGCCGTTGACTATGGAGCAGGTTCATGGAGCTATTCCCAGTCCGTTGCCTTTAGGACAGAGCCTGATGGTTGTCTGGCCGCAATTGACCGGGCTGATTGCGGCGACGGTTGTTTGTTTCGCTTTATCATATGTTTCTTTTATGAGGAGAGAGGTTCGTTCCCGGTAATTTGATAAATTAGAAAAGGCTCTTATCCGATGTAGGGATGAGAGCCTTTCTTTATTCTGTATATCTATCTTTTCGTTATACGGCTTCCAGCTTAAAGCGCAGGCGTAACCTTCCGTCTGCATAATCATAGTTAAGCAGTTTGAACCGTCCTATTTCGGAGGTATTGCCGACGTGGGCGCCAATGCATGCACAAGCATCGTAATCTCCAACACGAACGATACGTAGTGTATCGCTGGCATCTTCCGGTAATTTGCTGAGATCGACAATGGCACCTGCTTCCGATTTCGGGATAAAGTCGATTGTTATAGGTAGATGTTGATCTATCACTTCGTTTATCCGTCGTTCTACTTCTGCCATCATTTCTGCAGTAGGCGCTTCTGACAATTCATAATCGCACTTGCTCTTTTTCCTTTCTATATGGGCGTTCCTGGAACGGGGACAACCGAACATCCGTACCATCGTCTGGTTAAGAATATGTTCGGCCGTGTGCATGGGTGGATACTCGGCTTTGTTGTGCTCGTTTAATTGAATTTCTTGTTCCATAAATAAATTGAATATCTCTGTTGTTGATTATTTACTTTGCAATATCCTCTTTCAAGATACTATATACATTAATATCTGTATATTTTCCGGTTATCAGAAGTTCACCGTCGCGTTCCGTACCTTCATGTGTGAATCCTAGACGCAGGGGGATGGCATTGCTGGCAGTGTTGCCTACGGCACATCTTATTTGGATACGGTTGAAACCTTTTTCAAAGAAAGCTAACAGGCATAGGTGATGTACGGCCCGGGTAACAAGACCTTTTCCTCTGTATTCAGGCAGTAGCCAATAACCTATTTCCGTACGATGGTTGGCGCGGTCTGAGAAATGAAAACCGATCAGTCCGCAAATGCTTTTCCCTTTTTCAATCATATATACGATATCCCGTTCTTCATACGGAACCTGTAACGATGAGGAAAGGAAGGATTGTTCATCGTCAACACTTTTCAGGCCATCGACAAAAGGTAGCCAGGCCCGTAAGTCGTCGCGGTTTTTATCTATTGCATCGAATATGATTCCGGCATCTTCATAAATAGCTTCACGGATGGTATAACCCGGAACTCCGAAAGACGAGGCATAAGGATAAATACATTTCTCGAATGCTTTCCTTATATTATTGCCTCTGTAACGAACTTCCCCTGTATATTGGAATCCCAGTGAATCAATCAGGTGAAGCATATATTCATTGTCATAATTAGTATCGACGCGAAAGTTATAGATTCCTTTCTGACGACTGACCTCTTCGGCTTCCAGCATAAAACGCTTAGCCATTCCCTGACGTTTCATTTCGTCGGCAACAGCCAAACGATGGACAATCATATAAGGTAATTCATTCGTCCATTTTCCATCGATATCTTTATAGACAGGTTCTCCGTCAAAAGAGATAACACCGTATGCAACCACTTTATTTCCTTTGCAGAAGACATAACCGTTACCGATCTTAATATCTTGACTGATCGTTTCGAGAGCTGGATAGCTTTCGTCCCATTGGTGGCTGTTGAGCCGGCGCATTTGTTCTTTTGCTTGTCCGATAATAACCCAGATACGTTCGATATCTGTTTCTTCAGCTTTTCTGAATAGTAAGTCTGAAGCGATTTTCCTGTTGTCCATAGTATACTTATATTTCAGCAGATGCAAATATAATGATATATTTCGGGCAATCGGATATTTTTTGAAGAAGTAGGGGGAGGGAGAGAAGAAGAGTAGATTACAAATTACCTTGTAATCTACTCGTTGTTATCTTGATTGATTAAAATTCATAGTGGAAACCGAATGTCAGGTCTTCAGAACTCAGGCTGATACCGGACGTACTGTTGGCATATTTGTAATCATCGCGGTAACCTGCAAATCCGTATTTAGTAACGAATGTAAGGTTCTTGCATATCTCAAGCGCGATACCCGGCTTAATACCGATTTCAAAGCCGTTGACACTGTCGTTGCTTTCTGCTTTATAAGTAGAAACACCAACACCACCATCCACGAATAAACGAACAATACCTTTTTCAAAGAAAGAGAAACGTGCATAAGGAGCAAAATTGAATGCATTAGCCTTTAATTCGCCATTCTTGAAATGAGTATAACCGATTTCTGCAGCGATAGCCCAGGTCTTGTTCAGGTTATAGCCGACTTCAGGGGCGATAGTAAAATTGGTGACATCGGTGTTCTTGTCGTGAGTCAGATTGAAAGAACCACCTACATAAACCTGTGCATCAGCACTGATGATTGCCATAAATGCAACCACCAAAGTAAAAATCAATTTTTTCATCTTTGCTTGTATTTTAAACGTTAAATGTAAACGGGCGCAAAGATAAACAAAAATAAACATATGTTGTACGACATAAATATTTTATTGTTTGTCTTGCTTATTACAGAATATCCTTAACTTTGCCGCCGTAACAATTAACAAAAAAGCATTATGTCAGTTGCAAAGAGGGATTTAGATGATACTAGAAAGGTGACTACACATCGCCTGATGGAAATGAAACAACGTGGAGAAAAAATATCCATGTTGACAGCTTACGATTATTCAATGGCTAAACTGATCGATCAGGCAGGTATGGATGTTATCTTGGTCGGCGATTCAGCATCGAATGTGATGGCCGGAAATGTAACAACGCTTCCTATAACACTGGACCAAATGATTTATCATGGTAAATCTGTTATGAAAGCCGTTAATCGTGCATTGGTAGTAGTAGACCTGCCTTTCGGTACCTATCAGGGTAATTCGAAAGAGGCTTTGGCTTCCGCTATCCGTGTCATGAAGGAAACACATGCCGATTGTATTAAACTGGAGGGAGGTAGTGAAATAAGAGAATCCATTGAGCGTATCCTTTGTGCAGGTATACCTATAATGGGACATTTGGGTTTGACTCCGCAGTCTATCAATAAATTCGGAACTTACACAGTTCGTGCCCGTGAAGAAGCTGAAGCACAGAAGTTGATTGACGATGCACATCTGTTGGAAGAGATCGGTTGTTTTGCCATCGTGTTGGAAAAGATTCCGGCAGAGCTGGCTGCACGTGTCGCTTCCGAATTGACTATTCCTATTATCGGTATCGGTGCCGGTGGAGGTGTAGATGGTCAGGTTTTGGTTATGCATGATATGCTGGGTATCAACATGGGATTCTCTCCGCGCTTCCTTCGTAGATATGCTAATATCGGTGAAGAGATCACTCGTGCCGTACAGGCTTACATCGAGGATGTGAAGACACAGGATTTCCCGAACGAAAAAGAGCAGTATTAATACTGATTGAACTTATAAGAAGCACGTGTTTCGTGCTGTTGATTCTGTTTTGCCACTGTGATGACAATGTTTGTCATCCTAGTGGCAAAATCGTTAGCTTAGCATAATACCTTCTCTTTATTATTGATAAACATCTTTATTGATCATGAAATCTCATCTTTTAATAGGAGCTGCTTCCTCGGGAAGTGGGAAGACGACATTTACACTCGGACTACTTCGGGCATTGAAGAACCGGGGAGGGGAAGTCAGACCCTTTAAATGCGGACCGGATTATATCGATACACGCCACCATAAGATGGCGGCCGGTTCTCCTTCTGTAAATCTGGATAGTTTCATGATGTCGGAGCAACATATAAAGGAACTGTATCGGCATTATACTTCCGAAGCCGATTATGCAGTGACCGAAGGAGTGATGGGGCTTTTTGACGGATACGACGGAATGAAAGGCAGTAGTGCTGAAATAGCAGGTCTGTTGGGTATTCCGGTCATACTGATTGTCAATGCAAAGAGTACGGCTTACTCTGTCGCTCCATTATTATATGGGTTTAAAAACTTCCATAAAGAACTTAATCTGGTAGGAGCCGTTTTCAATTTTGTCGCTTCGGAGAATCATTATTCTTTCCTGAAGCAGGCATGTCTTGATGCCGGGGTGGAAGCGTTAGGATATCTTCCTAAACAAGCGGATGTAGAGATTCCCAGTCGTCATTTGGGTTTATCATTGGATGAGGCATTTTGTTTCGATACGTTTGCCGATCGTGTAGCCGAACTGGTAGAAAAGCATGTCGATATAGACCGGCTTTTGGAACTGACGGCTTATCAGCCTGATGCACAGGTTTCTCATCTTCTTACTCAATCAGGGGAAAATACACTACCTTCTTTAAGAATATCGATTGCCCGGGATGCCGCTTTTAACTTTGCTTATGAAGAGAATATCCGGTTGTTGCAGCGGTTAGGTAAAGTAACCTTTTTCAGTCCTCTGAAAGATACGACATTGCCGGCGTCTGATTTTGTCTATTTACCCGGAGGATATCCTGAATTATATTTGTCCGAATTGTCTTCCAACCAGTCAATGCTCCGGTCAATCCGACAATATGTGGAAGCAGGAGGGAGGCTGCTGGCAGAATGTGGCGGAATGATGTATTTATGTAATGAGATAAGATCGACAGAAGGAACTATTTATCCGATGGTTGGCCTGTTCAACCAGTCGGCCACTATGGAACAGATGAAGCTTCGCCTGGGATACCGTACCTTACATTATAAAGACTATATTATGAAAGGACACGAATTTCATTATTCCCGTGTCTTGCCCGGTGAAGAACATCCTGCATCAATTGCTACCGCGCAAACGGCAAAAGGAGTTTCTGTCGATACTCCACTTTACAGGTATAAGAACGTGCTGGCAGGCTATACGCACTTGTATTGGGGTGACAGCACGAATAATAAGTGGTTTATAGACTATTTGAACGGACTTATTTAGCCATAGCCTGTACTTTCAGTTCTTTGGGCATCTTCTCGATGGCATATCTTAATGAGGTACGGGGCATGGTTGCTTTTTTCGACATCACATAATCGAATACCTCTTCCTGATGAGCTTCGCTGGCAGCTTTCAGCATCCAGCCATATCCTTTTTGTACCAGATCGTCCGGGTCGTAAAGGAGAATATCTGCGATCTCGAAAATATCTTGCAGGAACATCCCTTTCCTGGCAGGAATGATCAGGGTAACGGCAGCCGCACGTTTGGTCCAGCGGTTATCCGACCGTGCCCATTCTTTCAACCTGAATATATAGTCCGGATACATTTCAATAAATGTTCCGATCGTATGATTGCATAGTGTGTCGCAAGATGCCCAATTGTTGACATACGAGTTTACCCATTTCTCAAATACGGTAAAGTCTTCCGGTTGGTATTGTGTATGAATAAAGTAAGACCAGTTGCATGCAATGTACGATTCCTCCGAATAACCGGATTTCCACAATGCCTCACATAAAGAAAAGATTTCGTTCTTAGGAAGTTCTTTGATCGACGTGAAAAGTTCTTTACTGATCTTGTTGACAAGAGGAACCTTTACACCATGATACAAAATCTTTTCCTTGAAGAAGCTCTGGGCATTGTCACGAGTCTTTTCGTCTATGTTTTCAATGAGTGCCTGTTGTACTGTTTTTATGATTGTTTGCATAAGGTAGTCTTAATAATTTACTGCAAACATACATATTTTTATTATATATGCCGGTTTTATCGAAATAATCCTTATTTTCGTATAAACTAATAATTCATACCATGGTCAATACTATTTTTCTCGGTATCGCAATAGTTGCTTCAGCTATATTTCTGATACAGTTTATCATGTCTATCTTTTTCGGTGACCTGGATACAGATACGGATATCGATGCAGATCTTAGTAGTGCCGTGTCATTCAAAGGTTTTACCCATTTTTGTATCGGCTTCGGTTGGTATATGTATATTGCTAAAAGTACATCCATATCGACTTTCCTGGTCGGTATACTGATCGGATTGGCATTCGTTTTCGTCTTATGGTTCCTTTATAAAAAAGCCTATCAACTTCAGAAAGAGAATAAACCGGAGAAGACGGAAGCCCTTGTAGGTCGTGAATGTTCGATTTATGCACAAGACGGTGTTCGTTATTTCGTGCAGGTAGCTCAGAATGGAGCCTTGCGTGAAGTAGAAGTCCGTTCCCTGGAAGGAAAGAAGTATCAGACCGGAGACCGTACGATTATTTGCAAAGTAGAATCAGGAACAATTTATATACAATAACAAACTCAAGGATTAAGTTATGACACAGGAAATGTTAATTATGGTAGCCATTCTGGTAGTGGTTATCATCCTTTCTTTTATCGGAATATTATCCCGGTATCGTAAATGTAAGAGTGATGAAGTGCTGGTAGTGTATGGTAAGACATCAGGAGAGAAATCCGCTAAACTTTATCATGGTGGTGCCGCTTTCGTTTGGCCTATCATCCAGGGATATGAGTTTCTTTCCATGAAACCTCTTCAGATAGACTGCAAACTGACCGGAGCCTTGTCCGCCCAGAATATCCGTGTGGATGTTCCGACAACCATTACGGTGGCGATCAGTACGGATCCCGAAGTAATGCAGAATGCAGCAGAACGTCTGTTGGGGCTACAGCCGGAAGATAAACAGAACCTTATTACCGATGTCGTGTACGGTCAGATGCGTCTGGTTATTGCCGACATGACCATCGAGGAACTGAACTCCGACCGTGACAAATTCCTGTCCAAGGTACGCGACAATATCGATACGGAACTGCGCAAATTCGGTCTTTACCTGATGAACATCAACATCAGTGATATTCGTGATGCCGCCAACTATATCGTCAACCTCGGTAAAGAAGCGGAAAGCAAGGCTTTGAACGAAGCCCAGGCAAATATCGAAGAGCAGGAAAAACTGGGTGCTATCAAGATTGCCAATCAGATCCGTGAACGTGAAACGACTGTTGCCGAGACGCGCAAAGATCAGGATATTGCTATTGCTGAAACCAAGAAACAACAGGAAATTTCTGTAGCTAATGCCGATAAGGAGCGAATCGCACAGGTTGCCGTAGCCAATGCAGAAAAGGAATCGCAGGTTGCCCGTGCCGAAGCCGATAAAAATATCAATATCGAAAGAGCGAATACTGATAAGGAAAGCCGCGTGGCTGAATTGAATTCCGATATGGAAATCAAGAAAGCCGATGCCGAAAGAAAAGCTGCCATAGGACGAAACGAAGCAAACAAGGAAGTGGCCAAGTCGGATGCCGAACTTGCCGTAACTCAGGCGGAAGCCAATAAACAGGCAGGTGAAGCGGCAGCCAAATCGGAAGCCTCTGTACAGGCTGCCCGCGAAATTGCACAACGTGAAGTGGAAGAAGCGAAAGCCAAAAAGGTAGAATCTGCCCTGAAAGCACAAAAGATCGTGCCGGCCGAGATTGCCCGTCAGGAAGCGATCTTGCAAGCTGAAGCAGTTGCCGAAAAGATGATCCGTGAAGCTGAAGCGAAAGCAAAGGCAACATTGGCACAGGCCGAAGCCGAAGCAAGAGCTATCCAGATGAAACTGGAAGCCGAGGCTGAAGGTAAAAAGAAATCGTTGCTTGCCGAAGCTGATGGTTTCAAGGCGATGGTTGAGGCTGCCGAATCGAATCCGGCTATCGCTATCCAGTACAAAATGGTGGATCAATGGAAAGAAATTGCCGGCGAACAGGTGAAAGCATTCGAACATATTCAGCTGGGTGACATCACTGTCTTTGACGGTGGTCAGGGTACAACTGGTAATTTCCTGAACCAATTGGTCAAAACGGTGGCTCCGAGTTTGGGAGTGTTGGATAAATTGCCGATTGGTGAAACTGTAAAGGGAATTATCCATCCGGAAGAAAAGGAAGAAAAGAAAGATACAACAAATAAGTAAGATGAGAATTTATACCAGAGGAGGCGATAAGGGTCGTACCGGTATCCACGGCGGTGAACGGGTTGACAAAGACGATATCCGTATCGAAGCGAACGGCACATTGGATGAAGTGAATGCACAAATCGGTATCGTGCGGGCTTTATTACCTCCTGAACATGAATGGCAAGATGTCTTAGGTAAAATACAACGGGAACTGATGGTGGTTATGTCACATGTGGCGACCCCGTCGGCTATCCGTGATAAGAATCCGAACAGTCTTTCGGAAGACCTGGTGTCTTTTTGCGAGCAGCAGATAGATACCCTGACCGCACAGATGGAAGATAGCGGATTTTTCATCCTTCCGGGAGGCACATTGATCTCCGCCCATCTGCAACTGGCCCGTACGATTGTCCGTCGTGCCGAACGTCGTTTGTGGACGTTGAACAGACAAGATCCCGTTGAAGAGAATATCCTTCAATTTACTAATCGCTTGTCCGATCTACTCTTTACGATGGCCCGTTACGAGATGTTTAAACAAGATCATGCGGAGGAGCGGTGGCAATCCTTTTTGTATAAGAGAAGAAAATAAGGTGACCTTAGGGCCACCTTGTTTTTATATTGCAACATCCTGCCAACTACCTTTTACTAATTCCCGTGTTGTCTTAAAACCAATTTCTTTCAGTATTTTGAACGCTTCTTCGCGTCCGTCATTTACCAGATCGGGATAATGGCAGTCAGAATTAACCATTACCGGAATATTCATCTCTTTCAGTAATCCGAGGTATTCTTTCCGAGGGAATATTTGCTGTTTCTTAACCAGGTTCTTGGTGTTTACTTCAACCATTAATCCTTTTTGAGCTATCAGGTCGAGGGTTGCTTTGAATGGAGCCTGGTACCAATCCGCATCAAAAGAGAAATCATTGCATTTGTGTCCGTTCATATAGATCTTGTCCATATGTCCCACGATGTCGAAACCACCGGCTTCGATCATTTTTAATGTAGAGTCGAAATAGCGGGCAACCAGTTTGCTGATGTCACCTTCGAAATAACGGTCTACCGAATTTTTGTAATCGGAAAAAGCCCCGTCTATGCACATCATATTATCTTCACTCAGATGTTCCGATAAAGGCAGGAAATGAATGGAGCCGATCCGATAATCCAACGGTAGTTCCTGAAAATAGGCGATGGAAGGATTATAAGTCTCATCCAGGTAGTCGATTTCCAGGGATGTATATATTTCCAGCCGGTCTGCATATTTCTCCTTCAACCGGCTTATTTCTGCCAGATATTCGGGCATATCATCTTTTGACATATTCCAGAAAGTTTCGAAGGGTAGGGGCGAGTGTGATGAAAAACCGTACGCCCGGAATCCATGCGATATAGCGAACTTTACAAAATCTTCAGGAGTACTACGCCCATCACAGAATGTGCAATGACTGTGGTAATTACTAAGTTGCATATAAATATTATATTGTCAATTGTTTTCGGTATGCAAAGATATGAAATCTTTCCATCTTATCGAAGTGGCTTCCCACAATAAATGAGGCCATAGCGGAACGCTTAAAATTTACGTTGTACAGACTATTTTTTGATGAACATATTGGCAATTTCGGTTGTTTATTAATTGAGTGATTGTTAAACAAGTGATAAATAAAAAATAGATATGAACAGGCGTGAAAGATTGGAACTGGAGATATCCAATATCCAGACGAAAATAGATAATCTTCCCAAAGATACACCGTCCCATATCCTGAAATCATGGAAAAAGGACCTGGTAAGTCTGGAGTTTGAATTGAATAATCTCGTGGATGGCGAGGAAGATAATAATTATTAAAGGTTAATGGTTTGTTTGAAAGAAAAGAAGCGGTAACAAATATGTTCCGCTTCTTTTTTATTTATAGAAAAATGTTTATTTATTTAATCACATTCAGTTCTTTACCAACCTTGATAAATGCAGCGATCGCCTTATCCAGATGTTCTTTTTCATGTCCGGCTGATAGTTGAACACGGATGCGTGCCTGGTCTTTCGGAACTACCGGATAATAGAATCCTGTTACATAGATTCCTTCTTCCTGCATCTTGGCTGCAAAATCCTGAGATAATTTGGCATCGTACAGCATAACAGCGCAGATAGCAGACTGAGTCGGTTTGATATCGAAACCGGCAGCCAGCATCTTATCGCGGAAATAAGAGACGTTACCCATCAGTTTTGTATGCAGGGCATCGCTTTCTTTCAGTATCTTGAACATTTCCAGACTGGCTCCGACAATAGCAGGTGCTACCGAGTTAGAGAACAGATAAGGACGTGAGCGCTGGCGAAGCATGTCGATAATTTCTTTTTTACCTGTAGTGAAACCACCCATTGCACCGCCAAATGCTTTTCCTAATGTACCTGTGAAGATATCTACTTTTCCATAAACATTATATTGTTCTGCCACGCCATGGCCGGTCGGACCGACAACACCCGCAGAGTGAGATTCGTCAACCATTACCAGTGCATCATATTTTTCTGCCAGTTCGCAGATCTTATCCATCGGAGCAACATTGCCGTCCATAGAGAATACGCCGTCTGTTGCAATGATGCGGTGACGTTGAGCCTGAGCTTCCTGTAGACAACGTTCCAGATCTGCCATATCGGCATTTGCATAACGATAGCGTTTTGCTTTACACAAACGTACACCGTCGATGATAGAAGCGTGGTTCAGTGAATCGGAGATGATAGCGTCTTCTTCGCCGAACAACGGTTCGAACAAACCTCCGTTTGCATCAAAGCATGCAGCATACAGAATAGTATCTTCCGTTTTGAAATAATCGGAAATGGCAGCTTCCAATTGTTTGTGCAAATCCTGAGTTCCGCAGATGAAACGAACGGACGACATTCCGTATCCGTGAGTATCCATAGCATCTTTTGCAGCTTTAATCAGACGCTGGTTGTCTGATAGACCAAGGTAATTGTTGGCACAGAAGTTTAAAACATCACTTCCGGCATTTACTTTAATGTCGGCTCTTTGAGGCGTAGTAATAATACGCTCATTTTTGTACAATCCGGCAGCTTTAATATTTGCCAGTTCCTGTGTAAGGAATTCTTTCAGTTTACCGTACATAACATTGTTTTTTGTTAGTATTTTTGAATCAAGTAGACGAAATTGTTTATAGTTGATGCAGACAAGTTACAGTTTGAAGCTTTTTATAAATGTAAGCTGCCAACTGTTAATAGTCAACTGTCAACCGATGAAGCAAAGGTCATATTTTTTTTTGAATTTTGGTATTAAAAAACACAAGAAAATAATGCAGGAACAATTTTATTCTCTATACCTTTGCCGCGGAAAAAACTTAAAAAGACAATAAAACGCAATGAAGAATGTATTAATTATTGGTTCTACCGGTCAGATCGGCTCAGAGTTAACCATGGAGTTGAGAAAACGTTATGATGGCGACATCGTGGCAGGTTATATTTCCGGTGCAGAACCTAAAGGAGAGCTGCTCGAATCGGGACCTTCTGCCATTGTTGACATAACAAACGAACAGCAGATCGCTGAGACAGTTTCTAAATATAAGATCGATACGATTTATAATCTGGCAGCTTTACTTTCGGCGGTAGCAGAAGCAAAACCCCAGTTAGCGTGGAAGATCGGTATGGGTGGTTTGTTCAATGTGCTGGAAGTAGCACGTGAGATGCATTGTGCTGTATTTACTCCGAGCTCGATCGGTGTATTCGGTAACAATACTCCGAAAGACAAAACTCCGCAGGATACAATTCGCAACCCGCGTACAATGTACGGTGTAACAAAAGTTTCCGGCGAGTTGCTGAGCGATTATTATAATATCCGTTTCGGTGTCGATACCCGTTCGGTTCGTTTCCCGGGATTGATCTCTTATGTAACTCCTCCGGGTGGTGGTACGACCGACTATGCTGTCGATATTTATTATTCTGCAGTCAAAGGCGAGAAGTTCGTATGTCCGATCGCTGCCGGAACATTTATGGATATGATGTATATGCCGGATGCATTACATGCAGCTATCCAGATCATGGAGGCCGATCCTACCCGTCTGCAACACCGTAACTCATTCAATATTGCTTCTATGAGTTTCGATCCGGAAATTATAGCAAATAACATCCGTAAATATATTCCTGACTTCCAGATGGAATATAATGTAGACCCGTTGCGTCAGGCAATTGCCGAGTCATGGCCTAACTCGCTGGATGATACTTGTGCCCGTCAAGAGTGGGATTGGAAGCCGACTTATGATCTGGATACAATGACTCGTGATATGATTGCAAAGTTGAAAGAGCGTTTCGATAAATAACAAATATAAGAGGTTTGGTGATGAGAGGGGATGTCCGGTTTCGGGTATCCCCTTCATTTTTATCTAACAAATAAGAAAGTTTCTAATAATAAATGGTTGCTTTTGTATGTTTTAGAACATGTTTCAGGTAAATAATGTTAATAGAATGCGTTTTTCTTGCAAATGTTATGCTGTATAACATAAAAGCACTATATTTGCACTGTGTTTTTCATGGTATTAGATTTAAGGTTAACAATGAAGATTGGCTGTCCGTGATGGATAGCCTTTTTTTTGCTCTATTAGACCAATCTGTCATCCGTTAAATTCAATGAATCTCCACCAGATAGCTTGCATTGAATGTCTCTCCCGGTTGTAGATGTTGCATCCAGTCTCTGTCCTTGTATTCACCGGTATAATTTACCCGATCGCAACGACCATACCAAGGTTCGATGCAGACAAAAGGTGCATTTTTCGCAGGTGGCGACCATAGGCCGACTACGGGGGCAGTGAAATAGACAGTGAGGTAGGAGCTACCATTCTGGTTGAGCAAATCGACTCGTTTCACCTGACTGTTTTCGAGTACCAAAGCATCTTTGTCGAAAGTGTGTGTATCCAGTGGCAACAGCCCTTCTTTATCCAATGGCAATGGATATTCCTGATTTCCTATGCAGCCTTTTTCCTGAATTAGTTTATACTTTAGTCTTTCTGTGCGGTCGAAGGCAAAGAAACCGCGTTTTTCACTGTTTTCATTATAACTGGGGTAATAGAATGCAGGATGTGCTCCGATTTGGAAGTGCAGTTCTTCGCTACCGGTATTTTTCACAACCCATACGATTTCTATCTGATTACCAGCCAGGCGGTAACCGATTTCGAGATAGAACGGGGATGGGTATAGTTTTAGCGTGTCTTCATTTTCAGTCAGTTTAAAACGAAGTTCCGTTTCGGTTTCTTTTATCAGTTCGAAATCTTTGTCGCGGGCAAAACCATGTTGCGAAAGCGGATAAGTGATGCCATTGTGTCGATATTCATTATTCCATAGACTGCCGACAATAGGGAACAAAACCGGTGAATGGCGTTTCCAGAATGCCGGATCGGCTTGCCAGAGATATTCTTTTCCTGTGGCGTTGGCGACAATGCTGCTTAACTCCGCACCGTGGGGAGATACCTGGATGGTTAGTAAGTCGTTTGATAATGTTTTCATATTCTGATAATTTTTGTATCGTTTTCAAGACAAGCAAAGTTAGTAAACTTCTTTTGGGAATTCCCGGCTGTTTTATAATAAAACAAAACGGGAAGCGTTAAAAGATCATTGAATAGTTGAAAAATATGGTACTACACATGAAAGGATTGTTAGCGAAAAGCTGTTTTGTCTGTCTGTTTTGTTTTTGCCTGTCGTTCTCTTTACCTGCAAAAGAGAGGTATACCCAAAACTCGGTATTAAGTAGTGGAAGCTGGGTGAAGATAGCGATCGATAAAGATGGAATCTACAAATTGACGGATGCCGAACTGAAGAATATGGGTTTTTCCGATCCTTCGAAAGTGGCTGTGTTCGGATATGGCGGTTGGCCGTTAGATGAAGATTTCTCGAAACCTCATATAGATGATCTGCCTGCTGTTCCGGTGTTAAGAAAAGACGGTTACTTGCTTTTTTATGGACGGGGAACCAGAAAGTGGGAGTATAAGAATGAACAGTATACCACCGGTCAAAGTGGAAGAAAGACCTTTGTTCATACAAATAATCCTTATTCTGAGTATGGATATTATTTTCTTACTTCTTCTCAGAATGTGAAAGAAATGGAGACCCTGAAATCTGAGTCGAAAGATGCAGTGGAAGGGTTTGATACTTTTGATGATTATCTTTTGCATGAAAAGGATTTGGTTTCTCTTAATACTTCGGGGCGTGACCTTTTTGGAGAATCGTTAATGTCACCGATATCGGTGCCTTTCAATAGTATTGAAGGTATAATACAGGAAGATGCTGTGGTGGAATGCCGGTTAATTGCCAGAGCAGATGTGGCTAAAAATTTTACTCTTTTGATAGGGGATGAAGATGTAGTGAAAGGAGCTGTACCAAGCGTAGGTTCAAACTCTTGTCATCAGAAATTTGTTTCTTATATAAAAGCTAAGTCAGCCAAAGCGTATGGTTTTTGGACAGGAAAGAAAGACAAGAATTTTACTATCAAAGTAAACTATTCTGAAAGAAATAATAAAACAGCATTTCTGGATTACATTCGTGTACATCTGAAGAGAGAACTTCAAACTTATAATGAACCGACTTTTTTCCGTAATGTTTCGTCGATAGGGCATAAGTCCCGTTTTACAATAAAGAATGCCAACTCAAATACGATTGTGTGGGATGTCACGGACGCATTAAATCCGAAAGTGATGGAGACGGAGTTGAGCGGAACGAATTTGTCATTTGTAATTCCTAAAGCAAATCAGCTAAGAGAGTTTGTTGTTATTCAGTTAGACAAAACGATCCCGTCTGTTTCTGCCAAAGAGGCACAGCAGGTGCTTAATCAGAATCTGCATGGATCTGAACGGGTCGATATGGTGATTATCTCCCCTTTGGCTTTTAAAAGTGAAGCGGAAAGATTGCAAAAAGCGCATGAAGAGAAAGATGGTTTGATTATCCGGATATTTACTCCGGAGGAGATCTATAATGAATTTTCAAGTGGAACACCGGATGCTACGGCTTATCGACGTCTGATGAAAATGTTTTACGACCGGAGTAAAGACAACATAAAAACTCCTAAATATCTTCTGCTTTTTGGGGACGGTTCGTTTGATAACCGGTTCCTGACGAAAGATTGGAAGGATGTGAGTGAAAATGAAAGAAATAATATGTTGCTTACCTATCAAACGACCGAGTCATTGGATATGTATTCGTATCCGGCAGATGATTATTTCGGTTTTTTGGAAGATAATAGTGAAAATGCTATTTATAACTATAATAGTAATATGGATCAATACCCAACATCGACTGCTACATTGAATATTGGCATTGGACGTTTTCCGGTCCGTACCCGAAAACAAGCAACACAGGTTGTCGATAAGATTATTTCTTATATGAATAACTCAGATTTAGGCATGTGGAAGAATAATTTGTGCTTTATTGCCGATGATGGTAGTAATGCTGATAAATATGATACTGTTCATCAAGTCGATACGGAACAATTGACAATTACGTTGGAAGAGAATAAGAACTCCAAGGGATATATTGCTAATAAAATCTATTTCGATACCTTTAAAAAAGATCTGGGAGGTGGTGGCAAATATCCGGAAGTGGAAGAGAGGATTATGGAGAAACTGAGAAATGGTATGTTTCTCCTCAACTATGTTGGTCACGGAAATACGGAGAGCTTGAGTGACGAGTTGGTGATAAAGCATAACGATATTTTGAAATATACCTATAAGCATTTGCCTCTATGGATCACTGCGACCTGTGACTTTTGTCGTTTTGATGCTGTTGCAACCTCTGCCGGAGAGGATGTGTTTTTAAGGGAAAAGAGTGGAGGCATTGCTTTGTTTACTACTTCCCGTGTTGCTTTTACTGATATTAATAAGGCGATTAACAGCCAGTTTATGGATCTGTTATTTAGTAAGGAAAATAGTCCACATCTTACATTAGGCGATGTAATGAGACAAACAAAGTCGGAAAATTATTGGGGAAATGGTCGCAAACTAGGCTTCTGCTTGATCGGTGATCCGGCATTGAAGCTGTCTTATCCGAAGCATCGTGTTCAGGTTACGACAATTAACGGTTCGGCGATAGAAAAAGATACGGTTGTTTTTAATGCAAATGCTTGGGTGACCGTGGAGGGGAATATTATAGATACGAAAGGAAGTCTTGTATCCGATTTTAATGGAGAATTGCGTACAAAGATACTGGATGGCTACCGAAGAGATTCCACATTGGGAAATAATCCTTATAAAAATAAGATCTATTATCATGATTACTTTAATACAGTTTTTGAAGGAGGCGGTTCTGTAAAAGACGGTAAGTTCAAATTCACCTTTAAAGTACCAAAGGACATTTCCTATTCAGCGAAAACTTGCGGCAAAATGAGTTTATACGCTTTTGACGAGACTTCGGGTGAGGATGCACAGGGTTATTTTAATAAATTCCTTGCCAATGGGACGAAAGATGATCCGGATAATGATACGCAAGGTCCTGAAATACGATCCTTGTTTCTGAATGATTCCACTTTTGTGAGTGGGAATCAGGTAAATAATACCCCTTATTTCTATGCAAAGCTCTGGGACAAAAGCGGTATAAATGTGACAGGTAGTAGTATCGGACATGATATAACACTCAATATCGATAATAATCCGGCGACGAACTATACGTTAAACCGGTACTATGAATTTGTTCCAGACTCGGAAAGAGAAGGCATTGTTCGGTTTGCTGTTCCGGCATTGAAACCGGGTTTACATGAAGCCGAATTTAAGGTTTGGGATATAATGAACAATCCTACGACTTATACTCTCCGATTCGAAGTAGTGGAAGACCTGAAACCATTCCTCACCCGTCTGATTGCAACTCCGACCCCGGCCAAAGGCAGCGTGAAGTTCCATCTTTCACACAACCGGCCTGAGACACAGATGAAGGTCGGCATCATGGTCTACGATATTAGCGGACGTTTGCACTGGAAGCATGAAGAAACAGGATCGTCCGAATTGTTCAAAGACTATGTGATCGATTGGGATTTGAGAAATAATGCAGGTTCGCATGTGCGCCCCGGCATTTATTTATACCGTGCCGCTATCAGCACCAATCATTCGAAAGAAGCAACTGAGACGGAGAAAATGATTATTTTATGGTGATTTTATCTACATTTGCAGGAAATAAAACAAACCATGGAAAGTATATACAAGGCAAATGAAGACAGATACAACGGAATGATGTATCGTCGTTGCGGCCGTAGCGGGATACTGCTGCCGGCTGTTTCACTGGGGTTATGGCATAACTTCGGAAGTGTGGACCTGTTCAGCAACTTTATCAGGATCGCCCATACCGCTTTCGACAATGGGATCACCCATTTTGATTTGGCTAATAATTACGGACCGGTCTACGGATCGGCGGAAGAGAACTTCGGCAGGATATTGAAAAAAGGTCTCGGCGCCTATCGTGACGAGCTCCTTATCTCGACCAAAGCCGGTTACGATATGTGGCCCGGCCCGTATGGAAACTGGGGAAGCCGCAAATATCTGATGGCAAGTCTCGACCAGAGCCTGAAACGTATGGGGCTCGATTATGTGGATATTTTCTATTCACACCGCCCTGATCCGGAAACCCCTCTGGAAGAAACGATGGGGGCACTGGCCGATATCGTCCGTCAGGGGAAGGCCTTGTATGTCGGCATCTCGAATTATAATGCAGAGCAGACTGCGAAAGCCCTCGCGATATTGAAAGAACATCGTGTGCCCTGCCTGATCCACCAGGCGCGCTACTCCCTGTTCGACCGTTGGACAGAACCCGACCTGCTCCCTTTACTGAAAGAAGAAGGAGTCGGAATGATCGCCTTTTCACCTTTGGCACAAGGTCTGCTTACCAATAAATACCTGCATGGAATACCAGAAAACTCCAGGGCAGCCAAATCGACGGGACACTTGCAACGTGAGCAGGTAACGGAAGAAAAAATAAACAAGATCCGCCGGTTGAATGAGCTGGCGATGGAACGTGGGCAGACATTGGCGGAAATGGCTTTGGCCTGGTTGCTGAAAGACGACCGCGTAACCAGCGTACTTGTCGGAGCCAGTTCCGTGGATCAGTTGCTCGATAATCTGAAAGCATTGGAAAATATCAGTTTTACAGCGAAAGAGCAAGAAAGGATTGAAAGAATATGAAACCATTCTTATACCAGATAGCTTCTATCTTCTATCAGCAATACGGTGCGGAAGTCAGCAAGCTGGCTTTTGTGTTTCCCAACCGCCGAACGGGACTTTTCTTTCAGAAATATCTTTCGGAGGTAGCCGAGAAACCACTTTTCTCGCCAACCATCCTCACGATCAACGACCTGTTCGTGCAGCTAAGCGGTAAGCAGACAGCCGACCGTATCAATATGCTGTTCACACTCTACGATATATATATCCGGCACAGCGGATCGACGGAAACGTTCGACGAGTTTCTCTATTGGGGCGAAATGCTGCTCAACGATTTCGACGATGTAGATAAGTATATGGCCGATGCCCGCATGCTCTTCACCAATGTAACCGACCTGCGGGAGATAGAGAATGATTTCAGTTTCCTCGACGAAGATCAGATTGCCGCCATCCGGACGTTCTGGTCTTCCTTCTATCCCAAAGGGGATACGCCCAACCAGGAAGAATTTCTTGCCGTATGGAAAATCCTGTATGACCTGTATAACGACCTGAAAACCGCCCTCGCCGCCGAAGGCAAAGGCTACGAAGGCATGATCTTCCGTGAGGTGGTCGAGCAGATGGAAAACAATAACTGTTGCGATCTGCCTTATACAAAGGTGGTCTTTGTAGGACTGAACGCCCTTTCTGTTGCAGAGGAACGTTTCCTCTTGCAGTTGCAGAAAAGAGAGATCGCCGATTTCTACTGGGATTATGCCTCTGCCAAAGTGACCGACCCCAATAACAAAGCCTCTTATTTCGTGGAGCGCAACCTCCGGAACTTCCCTTCGAAATATCCGCTTCCCAAAGAAGAAGAGGTAAACACAAATATCGAAGTGATCGGTATTCCTTCGGGTATCGGCCAAGCCAAACAGGTATATTCCTTATTGAACGAACTTTGCAAAGAAGATGAAATGAGCCCCGAGGAGGCATTGCGTACTGCTGTTATCCTGCCGGACGAACATTTGCTTATCCCTGTGCTCAATGCAATTCCTGAGCAAATCCGCCGTATCAATGTAACGATGGGGTATCCGCTGGCCGGTACGCCCGTGGCTTCACTGATGGAATATATTCTGGCGCTGCAAAAGAATGTCCGTTACGTAGACCGGCAGCCGGTGTTTTATTTCCGTGATGTATTGCCTATACTGAATCACCGGTATATCAGTACCACGAACCCGGAGACCGTCTCTTCCCTGATCAGGGATATAGCCGAAAACAATAAGATATATATTACTACAGCCGATCTGGGTAAAACTGCTCTTCTTTCTGTCCTGTTCACGCCGGTAACGGATGTCGAAACCTTCTCCGATTACCTGATCGGCGTATTGCAGGAACTGAATAAGGTAATGTATACCCTTTCCAACGAAGAGGATGAAGACGCCACCCAGCGGACCAATGATATCGAACAGGAATTTATCTTCCATTATTTCACGACAGTGAACCGTATGAAGGAGATCATGCAGGACACCGGTATTGAAATGAAGATCGACACCTATTTCCGCCTGCTGAAACGCGTGACCGATACGATCACGATCCCTTTCCGGGGTGAACCGCTTTCCGGCCTGCAGATCATGGGAGTACTGGAAACCCGTGCACTCGATTTCGACCGCCTGATCATCCTCTCTATGAATGAAGGGATCTTCCCGTTGCGGAAGGCGGCCAATTCGTTTATCCCGTATAACCTGCGCCGTGGGTTCGGATTACCTACCTACGAGCATCAGGACAGTGTTTGGGCTTATCACTTCTATCGCCTGATCTATCGGGCAAGCCATGTCAGCCTGTTATATGATACCCGGAGTAACGGATTGCAGACGGGGGAGGTGAGCCGTTTCGTTCATCAGCTGCATTATCATTATGAACAGCCGATGCATGATAAATTGGTTGTCTATAATGTTTCGTCCGCTAAGACTCCGGCCTTACAGGTGCAAAAGACCGATGAGGTGATGGCGCGTCTGGCTGCATTCCGTAAGGGCGGTGTACGTGCCATTTCCGCCAGCGCCGTAAATACCTATCTGGATTGTCCGCTTAAGTTCTATTTCTCGGTCGTTGAAGGCATCCGTGAAGAAGAGGAGGTGAGCGAGACGATCGAAAGTAATGTCTTCGGTAGTATCCTGCACAAGGTGATGGAAGAATTATATGAACCTCTTTGTGGAAAGATGGTGACAGCCGATTTACTGAAAGCTATCAAAAAAGATACTCCGGTACTGACCGGCGCCATTGCACGTGCATTCGCTGAGGTCTTTTTCAAGACAGACGTGGTGCGTCCGCTGACTGGTCAAAACTTCCTGATCGGTGAGATGATCCGCAAGTATGTGGAAAAGATACTGGAGCGCGACAGCAAATTGACTCCGTTCAAATATATCGAATCCGAAAGAAAGATCAACTGCCTCTTTACCTTGAGCGACCGGTCGGAAATCCAGTTAAAGGGATTTATCGACCGTATCGACGAGGTACGGGATGCGATCCGTATCATCGACTACAAGAGCGGTAGCGGAACTTCTACGTTTACAACCGTAGAAAGCCTGTTCGATATGGAAGAGAAAGACCGGGCTAAAGCTGTGATGCAGGTCTTCATGTATTCTTTGATGTATGGTGAAGTCCCGGCAGGGAAAATACTTCAACCGGGAATCTATTATATGCGTACGCTTTTCTCGGACTCGTTCGATGCCGCTGTAAGCCGTCGTATAGAAAGAAACAGATCGGAACGGGTAACCGACTTTTCTGAATATTCGGCTGCTTTCGAAACCGGTTTGCGCGGTTGCCTGGATGAAATATTCGGCCGCGAGAAACCATTCGTGCAGACCCCGACAGAAAAAGCCTGTGCCTGGTGTCCTTTCAAGGATATATGCGGAAAATAATCAGAAAAGAAATCCCAGTGAGAAACTAATCATATTGGTACGCTTGTCGATCGAAATATTTCGTTCGACAGGCAATTGTGATGATTGGTCTTTGAAGTCGGATTCGATCTGGTTGATCCCGAACTCGTAGGTAAACTCAAAGAACAGACGCCAGATGCTTACGCCCAAGCCGGCGGCAATGCCTATGCCGAAAGGGGTATTGTCATTGATATATTCATTGGTAAGTTCGGAGAAGTGGGTCGTGTAGCGTAACTTATAATTGTATCTCAATTTTGGACCGACCATCATACTGAGAGCATACGGGCCCTCTTTCACCAGATAATATCCGATCATAACCGGAAGTTCCAAAGAAGTAGACTTGAGTTTAAGCTGGTCATTTCCGGAATTCTTGCCTGCTATGGTAGCGGTACTTTCTGTTTCCGGTAGTGAGAAAAAGATATCGCCTTCTGTCCGATACCAGGACAGATCGGGCTGGATAAAAAAACGGTCGATGTTGATCCTGCAAAAGATAGAAGCCTGGTAACCTACCTTATATTGTAACCGGATGTTCTCGGCTTCAACATCATCGATCCTGAGCGAGTTCACGATCGGGAAAGTTGAATTGACGCCGACTTTAGCTCCGAAATTAAAAGCTTTATCCTCGATCTGGATAAACTTTTGTGCCTGGACGGAGATACCGGCAAAAGACATAAACAACAGAAGGAAGATCTTTTTCATAATACTTATTTTTTCTTTTTCACCGACCAGCCGAACTTACCGACAAAGTCCCCCAGTCCGTAATATTTTCCATGCGAGTAGGCCAACAGGTCGGCACGTTGCATGTCGAATGCCCCTGTTTGCGGGTCCAGATACCGGTCGTCTGCCTGCACATTCAGTACGTCGGCGATAAACATATCGTGGCTGCCCAGGGCAATTACTTCTTTCACCCGGCATTCGATACAGAGAGGAGCCTCTTCTATGGTAGGACAATTGATCAGGGTCGCTTTGCCCGGTGTAAGTCCCATTTCCTCAAATTTATGATGGTCTTTTCCCGAGTTCACACCACACCAGTCGGTAGCATAAGCCAGTTCGCGTGTGGTCAGGTTGATAACAAATTCCATATTCTTTTTCAGAACAGGATAAGAGTGACGTTCGGGACGTACGGATATATAACACATGGGTGGATTGGTACAAATCGTGCCAACCCACGCCACAGTAATGATATTGTATTCTGAAGGTTCGCTACCACAACTAACCATTACTGCCGGTAATGGATAGATCATGGTACCGGGCTTCCAGTTCTGCTTCATATTATTTATTTAATAATGATATCTTCTTTGTTGATCTTACGTTCGCAATAATGACATTTGATCGTGCCTTTTTCCTTGTCGATTACCTCGAAACGACTTGGCATCGGTTCGTTATTGGTGATACATTTCGGATTGTTGCATTTTACCAGTCCAACCAGTTCGTCCGGCAAAGTGACCGTTTTCTTTTCTACAACCTCGTAATCACGGATAATGTTCAGGATCACTTTAGGAGCGATCAGGGCGATACGGTTGATCTCATCTTCTTCAAAGAATTTATCGGAGATCTTGATCACACCTTTACAACCCATTTTATTGCTGTGGAAATTGTTTCCGATCGTGATTGTGTTATCCATATTTTCAAGTCCCAGTAACTTGGCTACTTTAAATAATTGGCTGGGGGGGATATGGTCGATAGCAGTTCCGTTCTCTAAAGCGGCTACCTGCAATTCTTTTTTCTTTTCTGCTGACATAACGATTATCAGAATTAAATATTGATACCTAAAACTTCACAAATAATAGCCTGGCGGGCAAACAATCCGTTGCGTGCCTGCTGGATGTAGTAGGCCTTCGGATTATCGTCTACATCATAGGCGATTTCGTTGACGCGGGGTAGCGGGTGAAGTATGCGAAGGTTTTCACGACTATTTTCCAGCATCTTGTTACGCAGGATATATACATTCTTAACCCGTTCGTATTCTTCCAAATCGGTGAAACGTTCGCGTTGTACGCGTGTCATGTAAAGAATATCTGTCTGGTTGATCACTTCTTCATCGAAGGTGGTATGTTCGTAATATTTGATACCGTGTTCGTCGCAGAAGTTCTTGTATTCGTCCGGCATGCGAAGTTCGTCCGGCGCCACGAAATGAAAAGTAGGATTGAAGTGCGACATGCCGACGATCAGTGAGTGTACCGTACGGCCGTATTTCAGGTCGCCTACCATCGTAATATTGAGATCGGTCAGTTTTCCTTGTGTCTTTTGGATCGAATAGAGATCGAGCATCGTCTGCGAGGGATGCTGGTTGGCTCCGTCTCCTGCATTGATGATTGGAATATCTGTTACTTCCGATGCGTAGCGGGCTGCCCCTTCCAGATGATGTCTCATGATGATGAGGTCTACATAGTTGCTTACCATCAGGATCGTATCTTTCAGCGTTTCGCCTTTTGAAGAGCTTGTGGTCGAAGCATCCTGAAATCCGACAACCCGTCCGCCCAGGCGGTTAACAGCTGTTTCAAAGCTCAATCGCGTACGGGTAGAAGGTTCAAAAAACAGGGTCGCAGCCACTTTTCCTTCCAGTAACTTTCGGTTCGGGTTCTCCTCAAACTTCCTGGCGTTATCCAGAATACGAAGAATGTCCTCTTTGGTACATTGATCGATAGAAACTAAACTTTTACTTTTCATTTTGTGTATAATCTTCTTTTATGCAAAAGTATAAAAAAAGCGGAGACTGAATAGCCTCCGCTTCGTTTTTATTTAAGATATTCAACCAGCTTTTCCGGAAGGTAGAATGTATTGTTCTTATCGACGTAGACAACGACTGAATTGAGCCGGATTTCTTCCTGGCCTTTTTTGCCGATTGTTATGATATTACTGAACGGTGTAATGTTCAATTGTTTCTTTTTATTCTTTACAACCAGTGTCGGTGAACCTTTTTCTTCTTTGGCCGGAATGATCTCGCATTTGTAGTCTTCGAACACTTCTGTATGGGGAGCGAAGTTCTCTGCTGTCAGTTCGTCCAATTTGTCGCGATCCATGCCGAACAGGGCGCACAGGTAGGCATTCAGTTCGATATTGGTATGCATACCGATCGGCAGGCTGGCTTTGTCGGGGTGGTAGGCTGCCAGGAAAACATCTTCGCCGGTATGGCCGCCGGTTGTAAATCCGAAGCAGGTTTTTGATGTAAGCAGTTTCGACATGAAAGAGGTCAGCGAACCACTGTACAGTGATCCTTTACCTTCTGTTGCACGTTCGCTTTCAGGGATCGGGCTGTTTTTGTAGTCTTTGCAATGGTTCAGGGCGTCCAGTTCTTCGGCTGTCAGTTCAAATCCGGCATATTCGCGGAAGATGTTCTGTACTTCTGAATTAGGTTCGCTGTTTACTTTTTTAGCAAAACCTTCTGCTGTCAGTTTATAGAGGGAGAATTGATGGAACAACTGATCCTTTGTTAATTTGTCGTAGCCAGGGCAACTGTAGCTACCGATGCTGATGCCACTGTTTCCGTGGTCTGGAACCATGATAACGGCTGTTTCACCATTCTGGCGGGCAAACTCGAGTGCAGCACCGCAGGCACGGTCGTAAGCCAGCATATCCGTAGCCATGCCGACAGGGTCGTTTGCGTGAGCGGCCCAGTCTACTTTGCTACCTTCTACCATCAGGAAGAAGCCTTCCGGATTTTTGGACAGCTTTTTGATAGCGATACGGGTCATTTCTTCCAATGAAGGCTGTTGAGCCGGGTCGCGGTCGAGGTCGTAAGCCATTTCGCGGTCGGCGAACAAAGCCCACATATTATCGCCGTTATAGTTGCGCATGCCGTTGATGTCGTTTTTGAATACACCGTATCCGTTACCTTTCAGATAGGCTTCACTTTCTTCCGGAAGGAGGGAAGCGCCGCCGCCGATCACTACGTTCAGATCGTTATGAGCCATCTGCGGAGCGATCCATTCGTATTTGCCACGGTTGTAGCTATGAGCAGAACAGTCTGCCGGAGTAGCGTGAGGAAATTCGCAGGTGAAAACAAGACCGGTCGATTTGCCTTGTGTCATTTTTGCGGCTTCCAATACAGTTGTAAGTGGCTGGAAAGCACGTTTGGGATCAGTAGGATAGATATCGTTGTTTCCGTCATTTTCCGGATAAGTAGATACATAACCGGTGCGGCTCGGATAACCTGTCATATAGCAGGAAGTAGTCGGAGCAGAGTCACCGATCGGAGCGTTCGAAGAGTGCGTACGTACAGTACCGCACAGATACGGGTCCAGATTCAGGTTGGGTTTGTCAGGGTTGGTGTACCATTGCAACCAGCGTGCCATAGAAACGGTAGCCAGTGAAGTTCCGTCCGGTATGAGAAGGATAATGTTCTTGACCGGTTTTACATTTTCTACATCTGCAGCTTTTGCCGGCATAATGATGAATGCCAGTAGAAGCAGAAAAGTAATCGTCTTTTTCATGTGCTTTTATTGTTTATTAATTAATGTAATTGAATGATCTCTTCTTCGAAATGAGTCAGTTTTTCGATGCCTGTATCCGTAACCAGAAAACTGTTTTCGATACCGACGGCTCCTACCCCCGGAATGACGAATTTAGGTTCGAGGGCGAATACCATATTCGGTTGCAGTTCTTCTTTGGAGCGGGGTGTCAGTACCGGAAGCTCGTTGATCTGGATGCCGATGCCGTGTCCGATAAATTTGGCTTGTTGTTTGGTCCCCATAAAGTTACCTGCAAATCCTTCTTTCCCTGCGATACCGGTTGCGATGTTATATAATTCCGAACAAACGACACCCGGACGGGCAACATTTTCTATTTCGTTTTGTATCGTTAATGAAGTCTGGTGCGCACGATAAGCCTCTTCCGTTAGTTTACCGACCGAGAAAACGCGGGTCATGTCGGTCATATAAGGCGTATAATTACCTGCCATATCCACCATGATGGCTGTCCCGTCTTTCAGGATCGTACCGTTGGCTCCGAGCGGGCAGGAAGCGTCCATGCCGCTGCCTCCCAGGGCGAAGTCGAAAGGAGAAGGGGCTTCGGCGTTCTCACCTGCCAGGATACTTCCCATAAAGATATCCATGTTGGCTCCGAAAGCGCGGAAGATTCCGATCGAACCGTTCTGGCGCATACGTCTTTCTATTTCATACTGAAATTCGAGATCTGTCATTCCCGGACGGAAACATTCGGTAACTTCCGAGTATGTCTTGGCGTGCTTTTCGGCAGAGATGCGGAACTGCGAGATTTCCCACGGCGTTTTGATCTCGCGCAAGGTTCTCATCAGGGCGGTCGCATTGCCTGTTTCTTTCGGGTTGAATATGGATTGCAGGCGGATATAATCGTTGTAGGTTAGCTCGTCGGCTTCCAGCAGCAACTTTTCCGGCATCTTAATGCCACGGGCGGCAAATATCTCGGCTATTTGTTCCGGCTTGCGGATATATTCGATGTGATCGTCATTCAATCCGTTCGGGCGTTTGACGAAAAACCAGGGAGCTCCTTCTGCGGGCAGATAGAAATATCCGCTGAAAATCCGTCCGGTTGTATAATACAGGTTAACATCTACACTAAGCAGGCAGGCATCTGCATGTTGTATTTGCATTGCCTGTTGTATACGCCCCCATTTGAGTTGCAGGTCGTCGATCAGTTCTTTTTGTATCATCTCCAACTTTTATTTTTATGTGGCTTCAAAGGTATTAAAATCTACCGGGAAAAGGAAGATTCGGTTATTAAATCTTGATTAAGATTTCCTGTTTCCCGGCAATTCCGCTTTCAGATAATTAGCTGTAATGGAAGATGGGTAAGAGAGCATTTGCTGTGGTGTTCCTTGAAAAATAAGTTTTCCGCCCATTTCTCCGCCTCCCGGGCCCAATTCGATCACATAGTCGGCAGCTTTCAGTACATCCAGGTTGTGCTCTACCAGGAAGATCGTATTGCCTTGCTCTACCATGGAATCGAACAGCTCGATAATGTGCCGGATATCTTTCACATGCAGACCGTCGGTCGGCTCGTCCAGTACGTATATTTTGCCCCGGCTGTCGAGGTACGATGCCAGCTTTACACGTTGCAGTTCTCCTCCGGATAATGTAGAAAGGGATTGGTTCAGATGCAGATACCCCAATCCGACCTGCATGAGTGGCAGCAGCTTCTTTTCAATAATAGTCCCGGCAAAGCGGAGGGATGCTTTCCGCACGGTTAAATCCATGGCTTCGGCTATATTGATACCTTCCACTTCATATTGCAAGGCTTCCGGCGAGTAACGTAAACCACCGCATGCTTCACAAACCGTTTCTATCGCATCCATAAAAGCCATATCCGATACGATTACCCCTTTCCCTCCGCAGACAGGGCAACCGCCTTTCCCATTGAAAGAGAATGTGCTTAAGCCGGCGCCACTCTTTTGTGCGAAAATCTTTCGGATGTCATCCGCTACTCCCAGATAGGTAGCAGGCGTCGAACGCAGGCTAATACCGATATTCTTCTGGCTGATATAGATAACCTCTTCCGGGCAGGCTTTACGGAAACATTCCATCAGGGAACTTTTTCCCGATCCGGCAACTCCGGCGATGACGCTCAGAACTCCCATCGGAAGTTTGATGGTCAGGTCTTTCAGGTTATGTTCGTTGGCATGTTCGAGTGTGAACCAGCCTGACGGTTGCCGGAGATTTTGCTTTAACGGTACTTTTTCGGCTATCATCTTTCCGGTCTGTGTGCCGCTTTTCAGCAAACCTTCGTAATCTCCTTCGTACAGGATATTGCCGCCATCCATTCCTGAACCCGGCCCCATGTCGACGATATGATCGGCTATTTGTATCATTTCCTTGTGATGTTCGACAAGAAGAACGGTGTTGCCGTGGTCGCGCAGTTTGCGGACAGATGCTTTCAATAGATGAATGTCGTGGCTATGCAGTCCGACACTCGGTTCGTCCAGGATATAAAGCATGTCGCACAGCGACGAGTTGATGTATTTGGCAATTTTGCACCGTTGCGCTTCCCCGCCCGAGAGAGTTCCCATGCTCCGGTCGAGTGTCAGGTAACCCAGTCCGATCTCTACCAACGCCGCTAGCCGTCCGCTGATAGATTGTTTTACATCGTAGGCGATAGGATCTTGTATGGTGTTTAACCATTCGATAATATCAGGGATGGCCATCCGGGTGACTTCGGCTATATTTTTCCCGTTGATGCGGCAAGACAATACGGTCTGGTTGATGCGCGTCCCTCCGCAATCCGGACAGACTCCCATTGTCAGCATGGGGTCGAGCAGTTTCTGGTGAACCTTACCCTCCTCCGAATTGATAATGCTTCGGTACATACGGACAACGAGCCCCTCATATTTGGCTGTCTTGGGCCAGTTTGCCGGTGCGTTTTTCAGCTTGATACTTGGAGAATACAGGAATAGTTCCAACTCTTCCGGCGAGTAATCTTTTATTTTCTTGTCGAGGTCGAACAGCCCTGTATTGGCATAACGTATCCAGCGCCATTCACCGGGCTTGAATGCTACATAATTGATCACTCCGTCTTCATTCAGCGATTTGTTGAAATCGACCAACTTGTGTATATCCAACTCCCTGATCTCGCCGAGCCCGTCACACCGGGTACATCTGCCCTGCGGATGGTTGAAAGAAAAAGTGTCTGAATAGCCGACAAACGGTTTCCCGACACGTGAGAACAACAATCTCAATAAAGAGTAGGTATCCGTGTAAGTTCCAACGGTAGAACGTGCATTGGGCGCAGGTTTTCGCTGGTCGATTACGATGGCTACCGGCAGATGTTCTATCTTATCCACATGCGGACGTCCGTATTTGGGCAGATACTGCTGGACAAAGCTCGGAAAGGTCTCGTTCAGTTCCCTCCGTGATTTGGCGGCAATCGTATCGAGTACCAACGACGATTTCCCGGAGCCGGAGACTCCAGTGAAAATACTGATCTGTTTCTTCGGGATATTCAGTGAAACATGTTTCAGATTATTTTCGTGTGCACCTTCTATAATAATATATTCTTCTTCAGAACTGTTTATATCATTCGTCATCATCTGTATTCATTCTGTATCGACTCGCAAATATCGGGTGAAAAATCCTCACAACAAAATACTTTTCATATCTTTGACCGGATTCTGGTTTAATAAATTACGAATGGATATCTTTTTAATTGTTATTGGGGCTATTTGCCTGCTGGTCGGATTTGCCGGATGTTTTTTGCCGGTCTTACCGGGACCACCTTTGTCTTATCTGGGACTTCTGTTACTCCACTTTACGGACAAAGTACAGTTTACGGTTACACAACTGGCTGTTTGGGGCGTTTTAGTTGTCGTTGTACAGTTGCTGGATTATATAACTCCGGTACTGGGTTCCAAATATGGCGGCGGCAGTAAATGGGGAAGCTGGGGGTGTGTGATCGGGACGATTGCCGGTATATTTATTTTTCCTCCCTGGGGCATCCTGTTCGGCCCGTTTGCAGGAGCCGTGATCGGCGAATTGTTAGGTGGCAAAAAGTCATTCGAAGCTTTTAAGGCAGGGATAGGTGCATTTGCCGGATTCCTGCTTAGTGTGGTTGCGAAGATATCGCTTTGCGGATATTTCGTCTACTGTTTTATAAAAGCACTGATTGTATAAATAAAGAGAGGTTCATTCAAACCTCTCTTTATTTTTTCTATAATTATTCGGCAGGAGTTCCACCGGAAGAAATGATCTTGCTGCGTTCGATTGACTGCAAAGCCAGATAATTCGCTCCGAAGTTTTCCATGTTTTCAATTTCTGTTTCGAACTGGTCCAGATGGCCTTCTTCTTCGATAACCAAGCCTTCGAAAACTTTCTTGGTGGCAGAGTCTGCATGTTGAGCACATTCGTTTGCCCATGCATTGTAATCGTCTACACTTCCGGTTTCCATCTGAGCTGCTTTTTCAAGCATTGCTTTTACATCGTGAATCTTTTCTACGGGGGCTGAACATTTCATTTCTACTTCACCTTTCAGGAACAGGATACGTTCTGCCAGACGTTCCACATGCATCATTTCTGTGATGGCTGTGCGTTTGAAAAGGCTTGACAACAGGTCGTATCCCATGTCATCCAAGCGAAAATGAAAATACATGTACTGGTTAACAGCTGTCATTTCATCGGCTACTGCTTTATTCAGCAGTTCAATACTTTTCTCTCTTTTAATCATAATGCGTTAATTTAAAATTCGATTATAATAAATTGCCCTTGTTTTAATGGCTGTAAAGTTAATAGATTTATTAATATTATTTAGAAAGGGGGGAAAGAATATTCGTTATCTTTGTATAGACAAAATCAATAAAAAAAGATAGAATGACAAAGATACAGGAATTTCTGGCTGCGTTGCCGGAAGACAAAAAGGCCTTATTCGTTCCGGTGTTCGGTAATGTGGACAAGTTTTATACCGTTGTATATCTCGTTACTCGTAACGAGCATATAACAGATCAGGAAAAACCGGAGCGTTATGAAGACCGCCTGCAGGTGATCCGGCAGGTAAAAAGTAAATTGGAAGCATTGGTTTCTTCTTATGGACTGGCCGGGGAAGAGATTGTAGCCGATATTGCCAGCGACTATTTTGAAGATTATGTAAATTACAAGGAACCGGAGTTCGATATCACGAACGAAGAGTTTATAGGCATCATACAAAGGCTGTAAATTCCGGTATTATAATACTTACTTATATTCTAAACAAATTCAATTATGAGAATCTTAAATCTATGTACATTATCTCTTTTATTGATAACGCCTTGCCTGAATGCCCAGGTGACGGTAGTAAAAGACAGTAAACCTGTTTCACGTATTCTGGTGGAAAAAGGCGGTGAGGTCGATAACGATGCCGCACTTCTTCTACAGGATTTTGTGAAACGGATAAGCGGTGCCACGTTGCCGGTATTCAACGATAAGACTCCCCGCAAAGGTGATATCGTGATCGGTGGAAAAGATGTGTCCGGCTTGACGGAAGACGGATTCCGTCTGCAGACCGATAATGGTATTGTATATATCAGTAGCGGTGGTGATAAAGGTTCCGTTTATGGAGTGGTCACTCTTTTGGAAGACTATCTGGGGGTTGCTTATTATGGAGCAAATGCTTATACGCTGACGGAAAATCCGACCGTCGTGATCCCGGAATTGAACAGGGCCGAGAATCCGGCATTCCGTTACCGCCAAAGCCAATGTTATGCGATACATGAAGATCCGGTTTATAAACAATGGTTTCGTTTCGAAGAACCTTCCGAAGTATTTGCCGGTGGCTTATGGGTGCATACTTTCGACCGGATCCTGCCATCCGATGAATACGGTACATCCCATCCGGAATATTATTCCTTCATTAATGGCGAACGCCGTCCCGGAAAAGCCAGCCAGTGGTGTCTGACCAATCCTGAAGTATTTGAACTGGTATCCTGGAAGGTCGATTCGATCTTTAAGGCCAACCCTGGAAAGAGTATGATCTCTATCAGTCAGAACGACGGTAACTATACGAATTGCAGTTGCCCGGAATGTAAAGCGCTGGACGAGCAGGAGGGAGGCCCTTCCGGCAGCCTGATCCATTTCCTGAATAAGCTGGCTGCCCGTTTTCCGGATAAGGAGTTTTCCACCTTGGCTTATCTGTATACTATGCATCCCCCAAAGCATGTTAAACCTTTGCCGAATGTCAATATTATGCTTTGTGATATCGATTGCGATCGCGAGGTTCCCCTTACCGATAATGCTTCGGGTCGGGATTTTATGAAGGCGATGGAAGGTTGGTCCGCCATCAGTAATAATATATTTGTATGGGATTATGGTATTAATTTTGACAATTACGTATCTCCGTTCCCGAATTTCCCGATCCTGCAAAAAAATATCCAACTGTTCAAGGAGCACCATGCAACCATGCACTTCTCGCAGATCGGAGGATCAAAAGGAGGCGATTTCCCGGAAATGCGTGCCTATATGGTCAGCAAGCTGATGTGGAACCCTTATCAGAATGCCGATTCATTGATGCGTGCGTTTATGGATGGCTATTACGGAGCGGCATCGCCTTATATTTACCAATATGAGAAATTGTTGGAAGGGGGACTGCTTGCCAGCAAACAACGTCTCTGGATATACGACTCTCCGGTTACACATAAAGATGGCATGTTGAATGCCAATTGCCGCAAGCGTTATAACCAATTGTTCGACCAGGCTGAACAGGCTGTGATGGCCGATCCTGTTTTGCTGAAACGTGTACAGATATCCCGTCTGCCTCTGCAATACGCGGAGTTGGAGATCGCGCGGGCCGAAGGCAATCACGATCTGAATGAGATCAAAGCCAAGCTGACCCTGTTTGATGAACGTACCCGCGAATTCGGGATACCGACATTGAATGAACGTAAAAACTCACCTGCCGATTATTGTCGGTTATATGCTGAACGCTATCTGCCCGGTAAAGAAAAGAACCTGGCAAAAGGAGCTAAGGTGATCTGGATACAGGAACCGACGGGTAAATATAAGGCTTTGGGAGAAACAGCTCTGACCGACGAGCTGTTTGGCGGTACAACCTTTGTGGAAAGTTGGGTAGGATGGGAAGGTATGGACGGTGCCTTTATTCTTGATTTGGGGAAGGATACCTTGTTCAGCTCGATAGAAAGCGATTTTCTCCACCAACTGGGACAATGGATATTGCTGCCTGAAAAAGTTACTTATTCAATCTCTTCCGACAACAATACCTGGCAGCCGTTCGGTGAGAAGAACTTGCCGGAAGACCGTTCCGTACAAGTGAAATTTGTCGGTGTGAAATGTGATAAACCTTCACCTGTATCCGGTCGGTATATAAAGGTCGAGATTGTAGGTACTAAAATATGTCCGTCCTGGCATTATGGTGTCGGATATCCGTCCTGGTTCTTCCTGGATGAGGTTACAGTACATTAAGTCAATGTATCTTTTATTAATCTTGGGATGAAACTTTATTGAAATATAGACTTAATATCAATGAAATAACTTTTTTTGTATCAGGTTAGCATGACTATGTGCTGAATAACACCTACTTTTGTGGTTCGCCCGGTGATTAATCCGGGCGGCAAATAAAAGAATAGTTGTTTTTTGGTATATACACTACATTGATGAGTTATTTTATAAAGTTGAGGGATTGGTTTACTTCCCAGAAGCACTTATTGTTTCTGTTTGCATTATTGTTTATCATTCCTAATTGTGTATTGTTTTTTACGGAGCCTTTGCCAATAACGGTGGGGATTGCTTCTTTAATTCTGCCGTATGCCTTTTGGGTGGCTTTGCTTCTGCTGGCGCGTAAACCAGGAATAGTAGTCTGGTGCCTGTTGCCTAAAGTTATTCTGGATGGCGGCCAGCTGGTCCTTCTCCATCTTTTTGGTGAATCGGTCATTGCTGTGGATATGTTTTTGAACCTGACCAGTTCGACAGCCTCTGAAGCCAGCGAGCTACTGGGGAATATCTTTCTGGTCATTATAGGAGTCTTTTTCTTTTATACATTACCCACGCTATTATTGGCTACCTGGTCTATCCGGCTGAAAGAAAAGCTGACCGGTGATTTTCGCAGGAAATGGGCGATAAGGAGCCTCGCCGTTTTCGCATTGGGGATTATTCTGTGCCTGCTTGCTCCGATACAGGGACATAACGTCTCCTTGAAAGATGATTTTTATCCGGGAAATGCACTTTATAACCTTTACTTCGCGATCAATAAAGCGGAGAAGAACAGCAACTACCATATTACTTCGGCCGATTTTACCTTTAATGCCACGAAGCCGGTACAGGCCGACGGCAAGCGGGAGATTTATGTATTGGTAGTGGGCGAAACTTCGCGTGCTATGGAATGGAGTTTATATGGTTACGAGCGCAAAACGACTCCCCGGATGGAGAAGCTGGACGGGTTGGTGCACTTCACCGATGTTGTCACCCAATCTAATAATACACATAAGAGTGTTCCTATTATCCTGTCGGCTGCCAGTGCGGAGGACTATGGCGTTATTTACGACGAAAAAAGTATCGTAACCGCTTTTAAGGAAGCCGGTTTCCATACGGTTGTGATTGCCAATCAGAACCTCAATACTTCGATGATCGGTGCATTCTACCGCGAAGCCGATACCTTTATCGATATGAGCCAGTTCAAGACAGGATCTTCCTATCTGACATCTTTGCATGATGGCGCACTGCTTCCTTACCTGCAAAAAGAGTTGGATAAAACGGACGGTAATCTTTTCTTTGTGATCCATACATACGGGTCGCACTTCAATTATCATGAACGTTACCCGAAGGAATTTGCATTCTATACACCCGATAAGGCGGAGGGAATCCGTGCCGCTTACAAGACGCAGTTACGTAATGCATACGATAATTCGATCCATTATACCGACTATGTCCTGGGAGAGATCACCGATATGCTTGCTAAAACGAATGCCTGTGTGTCGATGCTTTACCTGAGTGATCACGGCGAAGATATTTTTGACGACAGCCGGGCCCGTTACTTGCATGCATCGCCCATTCCGACCTATTATCAGTTGCATATACCTTATATAATATGGTTTTCGGAAGCGTATCGTGCCGCCTACCCGGAGAAGTATCAAATAGCTATGTCCCATAGTACTTTACCTGTCAGCACGAACAGCGTGTTCCATACAGTGCTCGATATTGCCGGAGTGTGCACTCCGGTAGCCGATTCGACACTGGCTGTGTCGAATGCCGCCTTTACGGTCCGCGACCGCATGTACCTTGGAGATCATGACGATCCGGTTCCTTTCTGGAAGATCGGATTAAAGAATGCCGACTTTGTTATGTTGGATAAATGGGGTATTGTTTACGATAAAGATTGATATTCCGTTACAAACATTTATCTTTGTTCCGTGGCTGAACAAAGTGGACATATAACTCTCAAAGTGATCATAGGATATCTGCTATTGGTAACAATTGCAGTATGTTCGGTTATCTATATCTATCAGATCGTGGAACAGGTGGCAGGTGAAGAAGAACCTGACAGCAAAGCCCGTCAGAAAGTTTATCTTGTGACGAATACTTTATCTCTTCTTTACGAAAGCGAAGCGATGGGGCAACTTATTGGCATGCCTCAAAATGATGTAGCCCACTTTAACAGAACTCTGAATAAGGCGCATCGCAACATGGATTCTTTACGGGTACTGATTACAGATTCCGTCCAGTTGCTGAAGATCGACACGATCGATATGCTACTCAGGCGGAAACGACTGAATACAAAACGCTTGCTCGAAACATGGAAAGAAACTAATGTAGAACATTTGTATACGGTCAATATAGAAAAGGTCATAGCTGAACAGGATACGATTATCGAACAGAAGGAGATCAAAGAACATGTCGTTATCAAGCAGGATACAGTTTTATCTCCTAAGAAAACCAAAGGTTTTTTCCGTCGTCTGGCCGATGCTTTTTCACCGGGTAAGGCAGACACCAGTATTATTGTCAATACCACCCGCCAGGTCGTGACCGATACTTTGGTAACGGCCTACAATCCTTCCGATACAATTGTAAGTGTCCTGAAAAGCTTGCAGGACAGTGTAGCCGGACAACGTAAGTTGCTGGTTGAACAGTTGCTCGACCGTGCGGCTAACCTACGTTATAATAATAGTGTCATAACCAGCAAAATCAACCAGATTCTGCGTGATATAGAAGAAGAGGAAGTGAATGTATCGATTGAGCGTATGCAGAACAAACAGGAACTGCTGCGTGATACATCCAGATCGATTGCCGGTATTGCCATTGTTGCGGTTGTTGTACTGATCATCTTCATATTCATGATCACGCGGGATATATCGAAAAGTAAGTACTACCGGATGCAGTTGGAAAAGGCCAAGCAATATGCGGAGGACCTGCTCCACAGCCGGGAGAAGATGATGCTGACGATCAGTCATGATATCCGTGCCCCGCTCTCGTCTATCATCGGTTATATAGACCTGTTGATGAGAAGGCATCCCGACGAAAGGCAGCAATATTATCTGGAAAACATGTCCGGATCGGCTGGGCATATCCTTTCTCTGGTGAACGACTTATTGGATTTCCATCGTCTTGAATCCGGACAGATGGAGATACAGCAGATACCATTTAGCGTGTCGACTTTGTTCAATGAGATCTATACCAGTTTCCGCCCGATAGCCGAAGCGAAGTCGCTGGAATTTGTCCTGAACCTGAAAGAGGAGGGTAGCGATAAGTTGTATGTCAGCGATCCTATCCGTATTCGCCAGGTGGTAGGCAACCTGCTGTCGAATGCCATCAAGTTTACCCGCGAAGGAAGGGTTGTGATGGTTGTCTCCGTCAATGTCCTTATCGGCAACAGCGCGCAGTTGAATGTGATTGTGAGCGATTCCGGTCCCGGTATCCCGGAGGAAGAGCAGGAGCGTATTTTTGGTGAATTTACCCGTCTCTCCGTAAGCGAAAAGGCGGAAGGGTTCGGTCTGGGGTTATCCATCACCCGAAAGATGACAGTCTTGATGGGTGGTTCTCTTTCGCTAAAGAGCATTGTCGGCAAAGGGTGTGATTTTACGATCGAGCTTCCGATGACCGTGGCAGATGTGCAGGTGCTTCCTGCTGCCGAAGAATCGGTAGCCAAACCTGTAACACCCGTATTTTCCGGACGCGATATTTACTGCCTGCTGGTGGACGACGACCCGTTGCAACTGGCCCTTACAGAAGAATATTTGCGCCAGAACCATGTGGAAGTGATAAGCTGTACCGATCCGTTTGCCGTAACCGGTTTATTGGAGAAAAATACGTTCGATGTTATTATTACGGATATACAGATGCCCGGAATGGATGGTTTCCAACTGCTTGCGCAGATACGTTCTTCCTATATGCAGGGGATGGATAAGATCCCGGTAATCGCCCTTTCTGCCAGTGTGGAAAATGAGCACGATCATTATCTGGAATCTGGTTTTACAGGCTTTTTGAACAAACCTTTTACGGCTCGCCAGCTGATTACGTTATTGAATAAGTTGCTTTCGACAAAAATAGAAGTGACGACAGAGTTTAAATTCGATTCGCTTACAGCGTTTGCCGGCGAAGACAAGGATGCGTCCAATTCCATATTATCTACTTTCATCTATGAGACAGGAAAGAGCAATGATTTGTTGGAAGCCAGTTTGAATGAAGGCAACCGGGAGCAATCGGCAAGACTTTCCCATAAAATGGTCCCGTTGTTTACCATGTTGGGAGCAACCTCCCTGGTCGAAAAGCTAAGATCGATAGAAAAAAATGCACAGTCCATGGCGGAGGAAGAGTGGAGAAACCAGCTTTCCGAAGTAATCGCCGAAATAAAAAATATCATAGCCCAGGCTACCAGCCTGATACAGACCTTCCCCCTGTGTCAAAACGGGGTATGAAATTGTGGATTTTTTCTACAATTGTGTCCTCTTTTCTACAACTATATTGTTTTAATATTCCTGTTTGTTAGAACATTTTATCTTCCTTTTCTGTTAAGTTATAAGAGTTTATGAAATCAACGAAGCTCTTTTGCAGACTTTGGCATGAATTTCGTACTCCTATTATCAGAATCGTAAGTGGACGTTTCTACATTTAAACCGTTTAAAGCAAAAAAGATTATTTCTGAGTATTCTATTAAGTCTGCAAAACAAAAAAAGCATCTGTTGGGGGTGCTTTTTTTGTTTGGTGTAAGTTTGTTTGCTAAATTTGCGCTCATTAATAAAAAAAGACCAATAGAATACCATGGAGGATGAAATGCCACTCAAGCCGGCACGCATTGAAGTAGTCGACGCACTACGAGGTTTTGCCGTTATGGCAATTATGTTTTTACATAATATCGAACATTTTAATTTCTACGAATTCCCGGAAGCTACTTCCGAGTTCATGAAGTCGCTAAACACGAATGTCTGGGATACGCTGTTTTTCCTTTTCAGCGGAAAAGCGTATGCGATCTTTTCCCTCTTATTCGGTTTTAGCTTTTTCATTCAATATAACAACCAGGCCAAAAAAGGAAAAGACTTCCGCTTGCGTTTCCTGTGGCGATTGTTCCTGCTTTTCCTGATCGGCTGTTTCAACGGTGCATTTTTCCCCGGAGATATCCTTGTCTTGTATGCTATAGTAGGTGTTGTTCTTATCCCGGTCTGCCGGTGGAGCGACAAGGTTGTATTGATAACGGCTATTATATTGATGCTTCAGCCTGTAGAGTGGGCAAAGTTTTTCTATGCGATGAATAATCCGGAGTATGTGGCTACGCCGGGGCAATGGCTGGTACATCATAAAAATATGTATCCCTTTCTGAGCCAGCCCGATTTCTGGGCAATGGTGAAGTCGAATCTGTGGGATGGGCAGCTTTTCAGCCTGTTGTGGGGATGGAGCCATGGCCGTTTCTTCCAGACAGCTTCCCTTTTCCTTATAGGTATGTTGATCGGGCGTCGCCGGCTGTTTGTCCATTTATCGGAGAACCGTAAATTCTGGCTTCGTACGTTGCTGATCGGATTTGTTTGTTTTATTCCTCTTTATTATCTGACGGCTGCTTTACCGGAACTGTTAACAAATAAGAGTATGTTGTCTCCAATGAATACGATCGTTTCCTCTTTCCGTAATTTCTCATTCATGTGTGTACTGGTCGCCCTCTTTGTCTTCCTGTGGCAACAGGTATCCGGTCATAAAGTATTATCTATTCTGGTACCTTATGGAAAGATGAGTCTGACTAACTATTTGAGCCAGTCTGTTATAGGGACATTTATCTATTTCGGCTATGGCCTGTCGCTGTACAATGTGTTGGGAGTCGCAGCTAGTTTCGGAGTCGGCATCTTGCTGTTTGTCCTTCAACTGGGATTTTGTCATTGGTGGTTAAAGAATCATAAACAGGGGCCGTTCGAAGGGGCCTGGCGTAAAGCGACCTGGATTTGTTCCTGATTTATACTTAAAATATATATCTTTGCCTACGGTTTAAATATAATTTAAGTATGCCATCAGTTCTTATAGTTGAAGATGATATAACTTTTTCTTTGATGCTCACGACCTGGTTAGGGAAGAAAGGCTTTGAGGTTAAGGCATTAAGCTCGGTTTCGGAGGCAAAGCGCCAGATTGAGAGTGCCAGCTACGACCTGATCTTGTCGGATCTGCGTTTGCCGGACGGTGATGGGATCGACTTATTGAAATGGGTAAAGGAAAAATACAACTCTTTACCTCTGATCATGATGACGAGCTATGCGGAGATACAGACCGCTGTGCAGGCCATCAAATTGGGGGCATCCGATTATATAGCCAAGCCGCTGAATCCGGAAGAGTTGCTGGGTAAGATCCGTGAGGTAGTAAAAGCACCTGCGGCGGAACATCCGGTTGCAAAAAAATCATCGGAAGGAAACACTTATATTGAGGGACAGAGCCTTGCTGCCCGTCAGTTGTTCGATCATGTCCGTCTGGTAGCTCCGACGGATATGTCCGTACTAATCACCGGGGCGAGCGGAACAGGTAAAGAATATATAGCCCGCCGTATTCACGAATTAAGTAACCGTAGTAAAGCTTCGTTTATCGCTGTCGATTGCGGGGCGATCCCTAAAGATCTGGCGGCTTCAGAGTTTTTCGGTCATGTGAAGGGATCATTTACCGGCGCAATAGATAATAAGACCGGTGCTTTTGTTGCTGCTCATGGAGGAACGATCTTCCTGGATGAAATCGGTAACCTGACCTATGAGGTGCAGGTGCAGTTACTTCGTGCCTTGCAGGAGCGTAAGGTCAAACCGATCGGTAGTAATGAGGAGATCGCCATTAACGTCCGGTTGATTTCGGCCACGAACGAAAATCTTCGTACTGCTATTGAAAAAGGAGATTTCCGGGAAGACCTCTATCATCGTATCAATGAGTTTACCATCCGTATTCCGGATCTGAAAGAGCGGAAAGAAGATTTGTTGCTTTTTGCTAATAATTTCCTCGATCAGGCGAATGCGGAACTTCAGAAAGACATTATCGGTTTCGACGGCGAGACGATCCGTCTCTTCCAGTCGTATTCATGGCCGGGTAACCTGCGCCAGATGAAAAACGTCATCAAGTATGCGACCCTTTTGGCTACCGGCCGGTATATCACCCGCCGCGAACTTCCCGAAGAGTTGACGGAAGCTCCGGAGAGGGACACCCGTATCCTTCTGAAGGACGAAACCCACGAATGTGAATTGATCAAACGAGCCCTTCAGGAATCCAACAACAACAAAACCCGCGCCGCCCAACTGTTGGGCATAGACCGGAAGACGCTTTATAATAAGTTGAAGTTGTATAATTTGGATTAATTATACATCAGCACATACCCATTCAGATAGGTAGCGAATAGTAGCCATATTACATAGGGGATGAATAAAAGAGAGCTTACCTTGTTTACGGGGTAACTCTTTAGGGTGTAGTTGATAACGAATATATCGAGCAATAGGATGTTGATGAATCCGATAAGCGGATTCTGGAAATAGAAGAAGCCGATGCTCCATGTAAAGTTGAAGAACAACTGCATGATGAATACTTTCACAAAGAATCGCTTTTGTTCTATTGCTGAATTAATGATCAGTCCGATCGAGATGCCCATACATAAATAAATGATACTCCAGGCTATTGGAAAGACGATATTAGGAGGGGTGAGTGCCGGCTTGATTAAAGTCGGATACCAGTTCTTTATTGCGTCAGCCTGAAAGTAGCTGGCAGTAAGCCCTATAAAGAAACAAACCAGAATAGGGATAATGATGGATAATACTTTTCTCATGATCATTTGCTTTTCTTATTGTATAACAAAGTGCGAAACCTCTTTGTTGTCGGAAAACATCTGGAAGGTTAAAGTAGAAAACAATCCTCCTGAAATAACTTTAACAGGCAGATATGAAGTTGTATCTGACAGAGGAAGTTCCGTTTTGTCTACTTTTCTTTTCTATTTGTTCCCTACGTTTTTTCAATCAGTTATCTTCTTATAAGAAAGGATTCACCGGAAGTTCGTAATATTGCAGTAGAATAAATTAAATGGAAACAGAATGAATAACCTTGAACGATCCAGGCATAGAAAGCCTGTTCTGAGTACTCTGATCTTGTTGCTTTGTATTGTAACGATGAGTGCCCAAACGACTAAGCTACACCAGGTAGCAACAAATAATTGTGGTGTGGACGGTAAACAGCCGTTTTTGGTAAAAGGCGATAACTATACGATGCCTGACGGGATAGACGGAAGCGTAGCGGCAAAGACCTGCAATTTCGGTGGAACCGTTGTCTATGCTTTCGACCGGATGGATATACAGGCGGATTATCAACTGGAAGTCGTTTATCTGGCTGACAGCGAACGCCGTCAACGGATCGTTGCCGATGGAAATGAGGTACAGGCTCCTGTTACCCTTGAAGCCGGAAAGGAACAACGTTATAAGATCGACCTGCCGAAGAAAGCATTTGCCTACGGTCAGCTGGTACTGATATTCGATGTATTGAAAGGGCCGAATGCTATTGTGTCGGAGTTGAACCTCTATTCTTCAAACCCGAAGAAACCGATCCCGTTCGAAGGTGAACAGAAAAAAGCTTTGGTAAATACCCAAACGTATGAAATAGACATGAATGTGAATGCGGAAGAGCATCTGCCTGTATATACTGCGATACCTTATAGTGTCCCGGGCGTGTATAATCCGGTACTTTCACTGAACGGTTCCTGGCTGTTCAACCCGGCCCCGAAGGAAGACTTTTATACCCGTAAGGCGGATGAAGACTGGAAGTCGATCGTGGTTCCCGGACAATGGTCGATGCAGGGTTTTGAAGTGGATTCTGCCGGCTTTGGCGGTTATCAGACAACGTTTACGTTGCCTGCAGACTGGAGTGGCAAACAGGTGAAACTGCGTTTCGACGGTGTATCTAGCGAATGCGTGGTCTGGTTAAATGGAAAAGAGATAGGAACTCATATGGGAGGTATGACTGCGTTTGAACTGGATGCGACCGCCGCTTTGCAACAGGGCGAAAACAGATTAGCACTGAAAGTCCGTAGCGAATCGCTGGCCGATATGCTGGGTAGCCTGACGCAGTATGCCGCTCACCAGATCGGAGGGATAACCCGCAAGGTCACTCTTTTTGCCGTACCCGATATACATATTTCCGATCTGCGTATCGTGACCGACCTCGACGATCAGTATAAAGACGCAGAGTTAAAAGTTTACCTGGCCGTTACAAATGCCGGAAAGAAAACCGGTAAGGATGTGGCTGCACGCTTGTCTATCACCGGACTGCCCGTCGTACTGGATCAGGTAATTCCGCAACTGGCCCCGGGCGAAACCTGGACGGGTTGGCTGACAGGGAAGGTTAGTGACCCGCGGAAATGGGATAACGAACATCCTAATTTGTATACGATGAAAGTGGAACTGGGTTCTGCCGATGCTACAACGGAACAGATTGAGAAACGTTTTGGCTTCCGCGAAGTGGAAGTAAAAGGCAACCTGTTGCTCGTCAACGGAAAGGCTGTTAAACTGAGAGGTGTCTGCCACCACGAAGCCCATCCGCTGACCGGACGTGTACTGACCCCTGAGCTGGAACAGAAAGACGTGGAACTCTATCGCGCTGCAAACTGCAACTTTATCCGCACCTCGCATTATCCTCCCTGTGAAGAACTGTTGGAGTATTGTGACGAACTGGGAATGTTTGTCGAGGTGGAAGCTCCCGTTTGCTGGATAGGCCATCACGCCAATGAAACCTGGAAAGGACTCGATTATCAGGATAGTAAATATTATCCGTATGTATTGCAGTCGAATATGGAAACGATCCAGTTTTATCGCAATCATCCGTCTATTCTTTTCTGGTCGATGGCAAACGAATCTTACTGGAACAAGGAATTCGCACAGGTGGAAGTCTATGTAAAAAAGGCCGATCCCACTCGTCCGCATACTTTTCACGATCAGGCATACGGTGGTTTCAACAACCAGGGAAGCACGGCACCGATAGCGAATATCCATTATCCGGGCCCCAACGGTTATAAAGTCGCTGCCAAAAGCGAACGTCCGATGGTGTATGGCGAATATTGTCACTTGAATGTATATAACCGAAGTGAATTGGTGACAGACCCCGGTATACGTAGCGACTGGGCATTGGCATTGTCGCCGACATGGGATAATATGTATAAGACCCCTGGTGTATTGGGAGGTTCTATCTGGTCGGGCATCGATGATATATTCCAGTTACCGAATGGGGATGCCGTAGGATACGGCCCTTGGGGACCGATCGACGGCTGGCGTCGCCCGAAACCTGAATATTATGATATGAAGAAGATATACAGCCCGATCCGCGTGCATACGGAAAAACTATCTCCGGCCCGTGAACTGATTGTCGATTTGGAAAACCGGTATACTTATACCGATTTCAACGAGTTGAAGATCAACTGGAAGTATGGTGAGGAACAAGGTGTATCCTTTGCTTCGATCGCTCCCGGACAGTTGGGACGGATACAAATTCCGATAGAAACCCCGGATAAGGCAAACGAACTTTATCTGTCGTTTACAGACCCGCGTGGTTTCATAGCCGACGAATATATTATTCCGGTAGGTAAGCAGGTGCAAAACGAGTTACCCGAATTATTGCCGGTAGCCACTCAGTTGAAGAAAAGAGCCGATAAATATTATATTACCGGTAAGAACTTTACCTGTGAGGTGAGCCGTACAACCGGACAGGTCCTTTCTTTAAAACGCGGCAAACAGGAAATACTGAACGGTGGTCCGTGGTTAATGGCTCTGCCATTGAATGGTGGCGGTTGTTATCCGAATCATAATGCCAATACTCCTTTGTTTAACGATATTTGTACGGAATGGAATGTTGTTGAAATTGATGCGAAAAAAGTAGCTGATGATGTCGTTATTTCCGTAAAAGGCAGCTATAAAGAATTTGAAGGTAGCTATACCCTGCATATAAATGCAAGTGGGGAGCTTGCCGTAACGTATTCGTTCAATGCGTTGGCAGACGTCAATCCCCGCCAATGGGGGCTGGTTTTTGAGGCTCCTATTTCTTTTAATAAGACTTTCTGGCGGCGCGATGGGTTGTGGAGTGTATATCCGGAAGACCATATCAGTCGTCCGGTGGGAGAGGCCGACTTGTTTTATTCAGGCCTGCCGTCGCATATCGATCCGAGAGTAGAACCGGCCTGGTCGTGGAGTATGGATTATAATGAGCTGGGAAGTAACGATTTCCGTTCTACCCGCCGGAATATATGGTATGCCGGCCTTGTCTCCCCGGATGGAAATAAGGTGACTACTATTTCCAACGGACAGCAACACTGGCGTTCATGGTTAGAAAAAGACCGTATCCGTTTCCTTATTGCCGATTTTGTAACCGCCGGTAACGAAATGTTTCTGGACAGTTATTATGCCCCTTTCAGGAAACCCTTGAAAACGGGAGATAGGATTGAAGGAACGATAAGACTGCATGTGGAGTGATTATTGATTAGTCACGAAGTTCTATCAAATTGTCATTTTGTCAATAATCCCCTGATTTCTTGGCTCTGTACGTGAGCGTAGAGGTTAGGGGATTGTTATATCCGTCTGAGCCGGAGTTAAGAAATAGCGGATTGAGTATGTTTGTTGTTTTATAGTAACGTTTGGCAAGAGGGAGAAAAGATCATTGTAATGATTATCGGATGTGTGATAGTTAAGACGGCTAATCGGTTTCGATATGTCAGTCGGATAATGCCGGTTCGGAAAGGACTTCCAGCGTGTTGATTAGATGATTTTGTCGTTTCGGGAGGTTGTTTTTTGTGGTTCAGACCTTTTGGGGAGGCGTGTTAAAAAAATGATTGCAATGATTTGCTGATTTTATTGTGATAAGTGTCGGGAGTCATTGCAATGGTTTATTCAAACTATTGTGATGATTAAAAAAATGATTGTGATGAATTTTAGGAAAGAATGAATTTGGGTGGAAAAAAGGCCATGTATAGAGCTTAAACGCCTTGTCGGAGGTGAATTACTGTTGCCTAAAATTATAAAATTAGGACTTTATGAAAGATAAAAGCCGTTTTTTGTTGTCTTTTTTGTAATCTGAGGTGAATAACTTTTATTCCCTGCAATTGTTATATCTTTGTTTTTTTTAATTTGAAATGATATGAAAAACAAAGTGTTTTATGATGAAATGAAGCTGCAGGAAGAGGAAAAACGTTCTGAGGGTAACGAGAGCACGGCCGATCTGTATCGGGCTGTGCGGAACCATTTCAAAAGCTTTAATGGCGGTCGGGAACTCTCTTTGAAAGCAGTAACCCCTGTTATGGTACATAATTTTCAGGACTGGCTACGTAAGAAAGGGCTGCGGGTGAATAGTGTGAACAGCTATCTCAGCAATCTTCGTGCGATGTATAACCGTGCCTGTTTGGGTTGGAAAGGGCGGCCGAGCGAGTCACCGTTTGTGGGTATCTGTTTAAAGCGGGAGGATACGCAAAAGCGGGCCGTACCGGTCGACGTGATCAAAAATATCGCTTCGCTGGATTTGAAGGATGAGCCGGAGAAACAGTTGGCTGC